>OGNQ01000164.1_pt1 | contig 65020 bp, 60 predicted proteins | sample 1573481 | NCBI WGS metagenome assembly OGNQ01 (sample SAMEA2581920, study PRJEB24529) | metagenome | biome: Human gut stool | place: China | collected 2011 | reverse complement strand
AGAAAACCATATGTATATCCGCATTGCGTCAAATGACTTTTTCTCTGTTTCCAAGGATGTGGTCTCTAAAATGATCACAGGAGAATATGATGCAGAGCAGGCTTATCAGTCATTTAATTCCCAGCTCCTTGAGGAGAAATCCGCTTCTGAGAAAGTAATATTGGATTCACAGAAATCTTATTCCAACCGTTTTCATAGCAGCGGCGGGAATGCGGCGTATTCGGTTATGGCCAACACTCTGCGTGGTATTTATGGGACAGATGTGCTTATTGCAACCGGAAACAGCTTTACAGGAAATGTGTTGAAAGCCGGATACACCAAAAAAATGGTGGGAAGTATGATTATGCCAAATAGTCTTTCAGCTTATAGCAGCAAAATGAGTGGGGCTGAACTGAAAGAGACAGTGAAAAACTTTATAGAAGGCTATGAGGGAGGCTTTATACCATTTAACCGTGGTTCTCTGCCTGTGTTCAGTGGCATTTCTGTGGAAATCAAAGAAACAGATGATGGATATACATTGAGTAAAGTTACAAAGGATGGAAAGAAAGTTCAGGACAATGATACTTTTACAGTAACCTGTCTTGCGATACCTAAACACATGAAAGCTTATCCGGCAGATGAGAATATTGTGTTTGATGGAGCAGATACAACTGTAAAAGATACCTGGACAGAATCTGTATCAGAGAGTAATGCCGTTCTTGCAGAGCCCAAAGACTACATAACCTTGAGGTAAGAAGTATGGACATTAAGAATAATAATAAAGACAGAAAGAGAACTGTCATAGGAAAAAGATTTGGGATAGCGGCCTTTATAGCTGCTTTTGCGTGCATTATTCTGCTGATTTTCCAATATTTTAGATTTGTATCGAAAACTGTTTATGAGGAAAGCGTTTCTCATCTGACGGAAGTTTTTCATCAGTCTGATAATATGCTGAGAGAACTGACAGATAAGAATCTGACTTATCTTCATATGTGGGGTGATAATCTGCAGAATATCACCAGTGAAGACGAAATCCGTGATTATATAAAGAAAGCACAGGAAAATGCAGGCTTCGTAGAATTTTATTTTCTGTCAGCTGACGGGAACTATAAGGTTGTAACAGGCAATACCGGATATCTTGGATTACAGGAAAATATTGAAGAGGAAATCCGGCAGGGAAATGATGTTATTGCGAATGCAGCAGTTCCCGGAAAATCCCAGCTGCTTGTTTTTGCTACTCCTAAGGCTCATGGAATTTATCAGGGATTTGAATATGATGCGATTGCTATTGCCTATGAAAACTCTGATATCGTAAATGTACTGGATATCTCTGTTTTCAATGGAAATGCCCAGAGTTTTGTTGTTCATCCGGATGGTCGTGTTGTGGTGGATCATTCTTCTGCATCATGGGGGAATGTGTATAATATCTTCGGGTTTCTAAGAGAGCATTCTGATATGTCTGAAAAAGAGGTCAATGAGCTTTTGGATAAGTTTAAAGCAGGACGTACCGGTGCGATGCTGCTAAATCTGGATGGAAGGAGCTACTATCTGGTCTATGAAAAATCGGATATCCAGGACTGGATGTTCTTAGGACTTGTACAGGCGGATATCGTCAATGACAGTATGAACAGTCTGCAGCGTAGTACGATACTTCTTGTCAGTGCGGTTGTGTTATGTATTGCCGCATTCTTTATAAGCCTTGTTATTCAAAAAAGCAGGATAAACTTAAAGAAAAAAGATACGGAGATACTGTACCGGGATGAGCTGTTTCAAAAGCTTTCAATGAATGTGGATGACGTTTTCCTGATGCTGGATGCAAAAACATACCATGCAGATTATGTTAGTCCGAATGTGGAAAACCTGCTTGGCATTACGGTGGAACAGATTCGTAAAGATATTAGTATTCTGGGTAAACTGCATACGGCAGAACAGGGAGAGCCAGAGAAAAATTATCTGGAAGAAATCCAGGTTAATGAACAGAGAGAATGGGATTTTGAATATGTTCATCTGAGGACAGGAGAAAAACGCCGGTTCCATAATATTGCAATGGGAAGTGAAGTAAACGGCAAAAAGAAATATATCCTGGTTATGTCGGATCGTACTGTTGACTGGAAAATGAATCAGGCACTTTCTGAGGCAGTACGTGCTGCAGAGACAGCAAACCGGGCAAAGAGTACTTTCCTTTCTAATATGTCTCACGATATCCGCACACCAATGAATGCGATTATCGGTTTTACCACACTGGCGGTAAGTAATATTGATGATAAAAAAAGAGTCCGGGATTATCTGGGCAAGATTCTTTCCTCCAGTAATCATCTGCTCTCACTGATTAATGATATATTGGATATGAGCCGTATTGAGAGTGGAAAAATTCATCTGGAAGAAACTGAGGTAAGTCTGTCAGATGTACTTCATGATCTTAAGACCATCATAAGTGGGCAGATTTATGCAAAGCAGCTGGATCTTTATATGGACGCAATGGATGTGAAAGATGAGGATGTTTATTGTGATAAGACAAGACTGAATCAGGTACTTTTAAATCTTTTGTCTAATGCAGTTAAATTTACTCCTGCAGGAGGAACTGTTTCTGTCCGGTTGAAGCAGTTTCCGGGGACGGTAAAGGACAGTGGACTGTACGAGATCCGGGTAAAGGATAACGGAATCGGCATGAGTAAAGAATTTGTAAAGAAGATTTTTTCTCCTTTTGAGAGAGAGCGTACTTCCACAGTCAGCAGGACTCAGGGGACAGGACTTGGCATGGCCATTACCAAGAATATTGTAGATATGATGGGTGGAACGATTGAGGTTCAGACAGAACAGGGCAAAGGTACTGAATTTATTGTCCGTCTGCCATTTCGGATTCATTTTAAGCAGCATCATACAGAGAAGATTGCAGAACTGGAAGGTCTTAAGGCACTGGTTGTAGATGATGATTTCAATACCTGTGACAGTGTTACAAAAATGCTTGTGAGGATTGGAATGCGTTCAGAATGGACACTTTCCGGAAAAGAAGCTGTTCTTCGTGCACGACAGTCTATGGAACTGGGAGATGCATTCCACGCTTATATCATCGACTGGCGTCTACCGGATATGAATGGCATTGAAGTCACCCGCCAGATTCGCAGCCTTGGTGATGATACACCAATCATTATCCTGACTGCTTATGACTGGTCGGATATCGAAGTGGAGGCCAGAGCTGCAGGGGTAACTGCTTTCTGTGCAAAACCAATGTTCATGTCAGATATCAGAGACACGTTGATGATTGCTATTGGACAGATGCAGGCAGAAGCAGAGGATACACGCCCTTTAGCAGCAGGTTCAGATTTCAGAGGAAGATGTATATTGCTTGTGGAAGATAATGAACTAAACAGTGAAATTACAGTGGAGATTCTTAATGGATATGGATGCCAGGTTGATACTGCCGTAAATGGAGCAGAGGCAGTTAAGAAAATTAAGAATTCGAAGCCGGGTGATTATGATCTGGTGCTGATGGATGTGCAGATGCCGGTAATGAATGGATATGAGGCTACCCGCCAGATACGTGCTCTGAATGACCCGGCACTGGCTGGAATTACCATTCTTGCCATGACTGCCAATGCATTTGATGAGGACAAAAAGAAAGCACTGGAATGCGGTATGGATGGCTTCTTAACCAAACCAATAGTTATTGAGGAATTAATCGGTGTATTACAGAAAAATCTGAAAAAATAACGTTCTGTATGGTTGCAGGTATATAATGCAGGTATAACAAAATATATGATAACGATAATAAGAAGATAATACAAAATATACAACGAATTGTACAAAGCTACTAAAAATATTCGAAATAATTATATAAAAATAGCAATTGTACCCAATAAAATAATGTGATACAATCAAGGAAACTAAAACAAAAGAAATAGTTTCCTTGATTTTTTGTTTTATAAGCGTCACTGATACACAACATTAAAAGGAGCATTATGGATAATAAAGAGAAGATTTTACAGGCAACGATACAGGCATTTAATCAAAAAGGCCTTAAATTTACAATGGACGATATTGCTTCTATTCTTGCAATGAGTAAGAAGACAATATATACAATTTTTAAAGATAAGAACACTCTGTTTATGGAGATGGTAGATTATCTGTTTGACACGATTAAAGAGAGCGAATCAAAGATAATAGAAGATGATACATTATCAACAATTGAGAAGATAAGACGTATTCTTGGAGTTATGCCTGAGAGTTATAAAGATATTGATTTAAGACAATTGTATATGTTAAAAGACAAATTCCCGGAGATATACAGACACGTTGAAGAACGTCTGGAGAATGGCTGGGAGACAACGATTAAGCTTTTGGAACATGGGATTGAGGAAGGAGTGATAAGACCGGTTAATTTATTGATGTTTAAGATGATGATGGAGGCATCAATAGAACAATTTTTCCAAAGAGATATTCTTATGAGGGCAGGAATGACATATACACAGGGACTTGATGAGATTGTGGGAATATTATTAGATGGTGTGGCAGTTAAGGAAGGTAATTGATAATAAAAAGGAGAAATATATAATGCAGGACAAATCAAAGGTTATATTTAACAATGAAATTGATAGAAAGGCATATAGAAAAGCTATTAATTCCAAAAAGAAATACGCAAGAAAATATGGTGATGACAGCAATGCCGACTATAAGGTGACAATAAAGAAGAACAAATACATAGGTGATATGCTTGGCGTGTATGATGTGAGGGTTGCAGATAAGCCTGCAAGCGTATCTAACGGTAATAAAGAAGAATTTGATACTGATAGAGGTATTATAGTTGGCAATATAAGAATGGGTTTTGGACATTACAGAATATCAATGGCGATTGCTTCAGCAGCTAATGCACTTGGATATGTTCCTTACTGGATGGATCTTAATTCTTACGATAATACAACCTGTACTAAAGTTATAAGGGCACAGAACGACCTGTATTCGCTTGGTTCAAGGTTATCACAAAAGAGCTGGCTGTTTAACAGACTGGTGTGGGAACCAATGAATTACGAGGGTTTCAGGAAGCTTTCCTATAACGCTTCAGACCAGAAGAATGCAGAGCTTATGGCACCTGTATATAAGAATGTTCCTAAAGATATTCCGGTTATTGCAACTCATGTATGGCCGGCACAGGCGGCAGTACACGCAGGTATGAAAAATGTTGTTAATGCAATACCGGATAACTGGCCAATGGCATTGCATTTGTCAGAAGGAAGTATTCATACAGTCCAGACTCATTATGCTTATCAAGGTTACAGGATACTTAATGGAATGGACGGCAATAAGGTGTTAAATGAAATGCCAGCAGATAGTCTTGTATACACAGGACATTATATCGACCACGAGCTTGTAGCTAATATTGAGACTGACTGCAATGCAAGAATAGCAAGAAAACAGAACGGAAAGCCTATGAGATTTCTACTTACAATTGGTGGCGCAGGTGCACAGAAAGAGATATTTGCCCATATAATTAAATACCTTATTCCTTATATTAAGAAGAATAAGGCAGTGTTATATGTTAATGTTGGTGATTATAAAAATGTATGGGACGAACTTATAAGAGATATCCCACAGATGAGAGAACTGGCAACTGAGCATTTTGACAACTGGAAAGACACCAAGGCATTTGCTGCTAAGGCATTATCAGCCAGCCAGATAAACAATTCTGATGTAGTGACAGATAACAATAGAGATGATAATTCTAAGAATATTACAGCAGATAATTCAAGTGAAGACACATCTGATAATATAACAGGTATCCACGGCTTTTATCACAAGAATATATTCGAGGCAGTGTATTGTACTAACCTTTTGATGAGGAGTGCAGATGTGCTTGTTACAAAACCAAGTGAATTAGCATTCTATCCAGTGCCAAAGTTATTCATAAAGAGAGTTGGCGGACACGAACAGTGGGGTGCTGTTCATTCAGCAGAGATAGGTGACGGAACACTTGAGTGCAGGGATATACCTCATACTTTACAGATGATAAAGCTGTTTATGGAAGATGATACATACATTACAGATATGTGTGAGAACATCAAGAAGAATAAACAGATGGGTATATATAATGGTGCATATGAGGCTGTCAAATTAGCAGTGAATATGAAGAAATCAGACATTTAATACGGCGTGCAGAAATCAGACACTTAAAAAATATGAAGAAATCAGACATATAGAAAGAAAAGAGGTAGCGTATGGGGCTTAATAAGAAAGAAATGGCATCTTATGGCATAGGTGCAGTTGGCAAGGATATGGTTTATATGTTTTGTGCAAGTTATATTCTGTATTATTATCAGGATATACTTGGGGTTAGTGCGATAGCAATGGGAATTATACTTCTTGCGGCACGAGTATTTGATGCATTTAACGATCCTATAATGGGTGTAGTTGTTGCAAAGACAAGAACCAGATGGGGAAAGTTCAGACCCTGGCTGTTTATTGGAACATTGCTTAATGCTGTTGTATTATTTCTGATGTTTTCTGCACCACCAACACTTGATGGCGGCAGACTTGTTGCTTATGCCGCAGTAACTTACGTTTTGTGGGGCGTTACTTACACAATGATGGATATTCCTTATTGGTCAATGATACCAGCATTTACAGAGGGCGGCAAGGAAAGAGAGAATATGTCAACAATGGCACGTTCCTGTGCAGGTGTAGGTTCAGCACTTGTTACAATTATTACAATGCAGTGTGTATATATGCTTGGAAAGGGCAATGAATATGCAGGTTTTAAATGGTTTGCACTTATAATATCAATACTGTTCTTTGCTGCAATACTTATTACCTGCTTTAATATTAGGGAAAAATCAACAGTTGATGTTGAAACAGTATCAGTAAAGCAGATGTTCAAGGCACTTTTCCAGAATGATCAGGCTGTTACAGTAGTTATAACAATTGTTCTTATTAATACATCTGTGTACATAACTTCTAATCTTGTCATATATTTCTTTAAATATGATTTTGGCGGTGCAGACTGGTACAACGGCTATACACTATATTTAATACATTTGGTGGTGCAATACAGATATTATCAATGATGGTATTGTTCCCGCTTCTTAGAAAGTTTTTGAACACAATAAAGATATTTTATGTAAGCTTTGTTATGGCTATTGCTGGTTATATAGTTTTATTTATTCTTATATTCACATCAATGTCGAGTGTGTTTATTTTGTTTATTCCAGCATTTTTCATATTTGCAGCAAATGGAATGTTATTAGTCTTAACGACTATATTTCTGGCGAATACGGTTGACTATGGCGAATTTAAGAATAAGCGAAGAGATGAGAGCGTTATATTTTCAATGCAGACATTTGTTGTAAAGCTTGCTTCAGGCATAGCCGCATTAGTTGTATCAATATGCCTTTCAGTGTGCAAGTTAAGCAGTAATACAGACGTAGTGACAGATGCTGTGGCTGGTGGTTCGGTAGTAGCACTTAGAATGACAATGACAGTAATTCCGATAATAGGTCTGCTTATCGCAGTATTTTACTTCCACAGAAGGTACATTTTAACAGAGCAGAAAATGGAAGAGATAACGGAAAGAATTAAGGAGAACCATTAATGATAACGATTAATAATAATATGTATGTGCTTGATACTGACAATACATCTTATGCGTTTGCCGTGCTTGGAAGCGGGCAGTTGGAGCATTTGTATTATGGAAGAAAGTTACACGCCAATGAGGCTGTGATGACAGAGAAGCATACATTTATTCCGGGTAATACTAATGTATACAATAAAGATTATTCGTCTTATTCGCTGGAAGATGTGTGCCTTGAAATGTCATCATTGGGAAAAGGTGATATAAGAGAGCCATTTATTGAAGTCACATATCCTAATGGAAGCAATACAACGGATATGGTGTTTGACAGGGCAGAGCTTATACAGGGCAAGGAAGAATACGACACGGTTCCGGGGTCTTATGATGATAATGGAGATGTTGAACAGCTCGTCATCTATCTTAAGGACAGGAATTATAATCTCACATTGGAGCTACATTATTATGTATATGAAAAATGTGACATTATAACAAGAAGTGCCAAGCTTGTTAATTCAGGAAATGAGAGCGTAAGGCTTGAAAGATTAATGAGTATGCAGCTTGATTTAAACGAGAGTGATTATGAATTGTCGTTCTTTAATGGTGCGTGGGCAAGGGAGATGAATAGAAGCAGAATATCCATTCGTGCCGGTAAGTATGTAAATGAGTCTGTAACAGGAACATCATCGAACAGAGCTAATCCATTTTTTATGATAGGAAGAAGTTCAACGACAGAAGATTATGGCGAATGTTATGGATTTAATCTTATATATAGTGGCAATCATTATGAAGCGGCACAGGTTAATTCATATGGTAAATTAAGGCTTGTATCGGGAATTAATCCAGCTACATTTTCTTATATTATTGAAGCAGGAAAATGTTTTGAAGCTCCAGAGGCGGTGCTCACTTATTCATACCAGGGGTATAATTCGATGAGCCATAATATGCACGAATTTGTAAGAAAGCATATTGTGCGTGGAAGCTGGCGCGACAAGGAAAGACCAGTCCTTATTAATAGCTGGGAAGCGGCATATTTTAATATTAATGAAAGAAAGCTTGTGAAGCTTGCAAAGGCGGCTAAGGATACAGGTGTAGAACTATTCGTTATGGATGATGGCTGGTTTGGTGAGAGAAATGACGACACAAGTTCATTAGGTGACTGGACACCGAATAGCAGAAAGCTTCCAAATGGAATAGCTGGCATTGCGGATAAGATAAAAGAATCCGGGCTTAAATTTGGAATATAGGTTGAGCCTGAGATGGTGAGTGTGAACAGCAGATTATATGAGGCACACCCTGAATGGGTAATTGAAATACCAGATGTAGAACATTCAGAGGGACGAAACCAGAGAATCCTTGATTTAACCTATGAAGCTGTTCAGGACTATATAATTGAGAAGATGAGTGAGGTGTTCTCATCAGCAGATATATCTTATGTAAAATGGGATATGAATAGAATATTCAGCGATTATTATTCTAAAAATCTGCCATCTGACAGGCAGAAGGAAGTATCGCATAGATATGTGTGCGGCTTGTACAGATGTATGAAGGAGCTTACTAATAGATTTCCTGACATATTATTTGAGGGCTGTGCGGCAGGCGGCAACAGGTTTGATCTGGGAATGTTATGCTATTTTCCGCAGATATGGGCAAGTGATAATACAGATGCACTTTGCAGGGCACAGATTCAGTATAATTACAGCTATGGTTATCCGTTATCGTGTATTTCAGCCCATGTATCGGCAAGCCCTAATCATCAGACATTAAGAAATATGCCGTTAGAGAGCAGATTTGCAGTTGCTGCATTTGGGCTTCTTGGCTATGAATGTAATATGTGTGATATGAATAAAGAGGAATTAAATGCTGTGAAATGTCAGATTGAACTGTACAAGAAGTTAAGAAATGTATTCTTTACTGGTACATTTTACAGGACAGAAAGCTTTGAAGAAGAAAATGCAGGTAATGCCAGTGTATTAAATAATGGTAAAGGCAACAGGGCAGAATGGACAGTAGTATCAACAGATAAGAAGAAAGCTGTCGGATTAATTATGCAAAAACACGTTATACCTAACACACAGTATGCCTGTTACAGGGCTAAAGGACTTGATGAGACCAGAAAGTACCATTTTTATAACAGAAGACTTCAATACGATATTAAAGAATTCGGGGAGCTTGTTAATACAGTATCACCAATACATATTAAGCAGGGTTCGATGTTACAGGATATACTGTCAAAGCTTAAGAAAATGGACGGGGAAACAGAAGATTATGTTGCGTATGGAGATACACTTATGTATTCAGGTGTTAAGTTAAAGCAGGGTTTCAGTGCAACTGGATATAATGAAAATATCCGATTTTTTCAAGACTTTGCAACGAGATTGTATTTTATGGAAGAGGTAGAAGATGATGGTTACATCACAATTATATAATACTACTGAATTAACTGAAGTAATTGGTTCGGGTGGCATTGATAATATATTAAAGGATCTATATATTGATGAAAGTCAGCTTGAATATCAGAGAAAAAGATATATTAATGCTCTGAACCGCTTCACACAGTTATATGGTGAAGGAGATGTGCTTATATTCAGTGCACCGGGAAGAAGTGAGATTGGCGGTAACCACACAGACCACCAGAATGGAAAAGTTCTTGCGGCTTCTGTTAATCTGGATATTATCGCAGTAGTAAGACCGGTTAATTCCAAGGATAGTATGTCAGAGGAAGGCAGTTTATCTGGGCATAGTGGTGTTAATGCCGGGATTATAAGAATTGTGTCAGACAATTATCCAATGATAGAAGTGGCATTATCGGACACGGATATTAACAAGGAAGAATACTCAACAACTAAGGCACTTGTTAAAGGTGTGATTGCCGGTTTTAAGAAAAATGGCTTTAAGACAGGAGCATTTGATGCGTTTATAACAAGTGATGTGCCTATGGGAGCAGGGCTTTCATCATCTGCGGCATTTGAAACACTTATAGGAACAATACAGTCACATATTTATAATGCTGGAAAAGTATCAGCAGAAGATATTGCAGTTATCGGACAGATGGCAGAGAATGAGTATTTTGGCAAGCCTTGTGGACTTATGGATCAGATGGCATGTTCGGTTGGAAATATGGTCTATATTGATTTTAATAATAAGGAAAATCCAGTTGTTAATAAGCTTGCTGTGGATATAAAAAAATTCGGTTACAGCCTGTGCATAACTGATACTAAAGGCTCGCATAAGGATTTGACAGATGATTATGCAGCTATCCGCCGTGAGATGAATGCAGTTGCAAGTTATTTCGGGCAGGAGGTTCTTCGTGGTATTACATTAAAGGATATACTTGATAACGTTAAAGAACTACAGGAGAAGTTCGGTGACAGGTGTATACTAAGAGCAGTTCATTTTATAGAGGAAGATGAGAGAGTAGAAAATGAAGTGAATGCTCTTACATCTGGAAATATTGATGAATTCTTGAGGCTGGTATCAAAGTCAGGTGATTCATCTTACAAATATCTTCAAAATATATATTCAACCAAAGATACTGCCAATCAGGGCGTTTCACTTGGACTTATGATGAGTGAAATATTCTTAGGTGATAATGGTTCATATAGTAATGGTGCATACAGTAATGGAGTATGCAGGGTTCACGGAGGTGGATTTGCAGGAACAATACTTGCAATTGTCAAAGATAATGCCGTAGATGAATACAGAAGAAATATGGATAGGATATTCGGTGATGGTGCAAGTATGATATTACAAATCAGACATTGCGGAGGTGTCAGAATAATATGAGAAATTTAGAAGATATGAAGAAATCAGACAATATAATGAGTAGTGATGCCAAGGAAGGTACGGAAAATATTCCAGATATAGACAAGGTTATATCAGAGCTTGTCAATTATGCTTCAGAGAATGAACTGATAGAAGCTGATGATAAGATATTTATAGTAAACAGGTTGCTGGATATTTTTAAAAAAAACGGACTTGCAGAAGATAGTGAGATAATTAAGAATTCAGGTGTGCAGGAGCTGAATAACACAAGACCAATAGCAGATATCCTGTCGGACTGCCTTAAAATAGCAGTTGATAATGGACTTATAGAAGATACGCAGCTTAACAGGGATTTGTTTGATACAAAGGTAATGGGTGCTGTCACACCAATGCCTTCTGTTGTAAGAAAGCATTTTAAGGAGCTTTATAATAATAATCCAAAGCTTGCGACAGACTATTTCTATGAACTTAATAAAGCCTGCAATTATATAAGATGTGACAGGATTGAGAAAGACCAGAAATGGAAGTATAATTCAGAATATGGCACTATAGATATAACGATTAATCTGTCAAAGCCGGAGAAAGACCCGAAGGATATAATTAAGCAGGGACAGATGGCGGCAAGCGGTTATCCAAAGTGCCTTTTGTGTAAGGAAAATGAAGGTTATGCCGGTACGCTGTCACATCCTGCAAGGCAGAATCTAAGAGTTATACCGCTTGAATTAAGTGGTGAGAAATACTATATGCAATATTCACCCTATGTATATTATAACGAGCATTGCATAGTGTTTAATGATAAGCATATTCCTATGAAGATTAATAAAAGCACATTTAAAAAGCTTATTGAATTCACAGATATGTTTCCGCATTATACATTAGGTTCTAATGCGGATTTACCAATTGTAGGAGGTTCTATATTAAGTCACGACCATTTTCAGGGCGGTGCATATGAATTTCCTATGGCAAGAGCAGAATATGTGTATACATTCAAGCTGGATAGATTCAGTGATGTTAATGCAGGAATTCTTAACTGGCCTATGTCAGTAATAAGGCTTAGCAGTAATAATAAAGACAGCCTTGTTAATGCCTGTGATTATATATTAGATAAATGGAAGAATTACACTGATGAAAAAGCATTTATATATTGCAATACAGATGGTGAACAGCATAATACGATAACTCCGATATGCAGGCGGAAAGGTGATAATTATGAGATGGATCTGGTATTAAGAAACAATATTACTACAAATGAGTGTCCATGGGGAGTGTATCATCCATCAGCAAATCTTCATCATATAAAGAAAGAGAATATTGGTCTTATTGAGGTTATGGGAATGGCTATACTTCCAGCAAGACTTGATAAGGAAATGGGCATTTTAAAAAACGCTCTGTTAAATAATGAAGATGTCCGCTTAATCAGCGAAATTGAAAAGCACGCACAATGGGTTGATAGCTGGAAAGACAATTATAATATAACTAAAGATAATATTGATGAGATAATCAGATTGGAAATTGGCAAGGTATTTGTGCAGGTGCTTGAATGTGCCGGTGTATACAAGACAGACGATAATGGAAAAGAGGCATTTGTAAGATTTATAAAATATTGTCAATAATATTTACTTTCTTTGATTGATTAATGTAATGGATAGATTTTAAAAATTCTGAATCAGAATTCATAGATAGTAAATTTATATTTTAATGATTTTATAAAAGTGGTGGTCGATAATAACCCGACCACCACAGATAATCAAAATTAACATAAGTTACCAGACAAATTCTAAAATGTTATGAATTATTCTTGATAGCATTAACAGCTTCTTCTTTAGAAAGTTTATAGTTTTTCATAAGCTTATAAATTGTATCTTCATCGGAAAGATTAACTTCTTTACATAATTTAATAAAAACTTTAATGCCATTGGAGCGTTCCTTGATTTTGCCCTCTGCAAGTCCTAACTGTCGTCCTTCTTCTTTGACTACTTCAAGATGACCTTCCTCATCATACTCATAAATACTCACAGTAATCACTTCCTCTCTGTGATTTCTAAAAAATTCCGACAATACATTCTCAGCGATACATTCATCTACAGCCTCTGTAACAGCAGTGCGGATATCAATTTTTTCAATATCGGTCTTTATACGCACCTTATTAACAAATGTCATATAGTCCTTAAGTGTCTCACATTTAGAAAGAAATTCAGAGCTATATGTATACATATTTGTCCTGTTGAAATTATTATTATCCTTTGAATTCCTGCCAGAACCATTACTATACTTTGAATTAATAGTACGAGCCTTATTACCAGCATAATTATCAGTATTGATATTGATAACTCTTACAGTAAGTTCAAGCTCAGGATTGTCGACATTTTTCTCATACATATCTGATAGTCGGAGAGTGCTTTCCGCCTCAAGTGGCTGTTTTCCTGAATTAATATCATCAATAGTATGCGGACTTGTATTCGTTGTTGATGACTTTATGTCAGTTCCTGCATTTATAGTGCTGTCTGCTGAATGTCCAGCCTGCCTTGTATTGTCTGTAATATTAGTATTTTCCATAAGTTCTCCAATCTGTGGTAATGATGCCTGACAGCATAGCAGTTATATAAAATAATGACATAGCATTTAAACAGATGTTTGTTGTGATACTGTCATATACATTATCTGACAATATTGGAGAAATAAAAAATATATATCTTTATTACATTCTATCATTGGGAAAATGTTATGACAAGAGTGCTTAAAAAGTTATAAAGTATATGAAATCAATAAATCCACCGTAATTATATTTCGTGCAAATATTTTATGGGCTTTTATTATACCTGAAATATATATTAATTTACATCAATTTTATCAATTTATACTACAATATTTACAGTCCTGTAATAAACTTCAATGACATAAAGAACAGATATAAAAATGTTCTATAACATATTTTAATTGAAAAATGGGAGGAAAATATGCCATCAACATATGCACATTATAGAATGGGGCAGCAGGTACGTTCTATGCTGGACGGTAATGAGAAAAAGATAGTTGAAAAATACCCACAATTATATCTTATAGGGTTACACGGTCCGGACATTTTATTTTATTATAAGCCATTAAAGTCTAATTCAATTAACAGTATTGGGTATGAACTGCACAGACATTCAGGGAAGGAATTCTTTGAGAGAGCAAGAAAAGTAATATCAGGAAAGAATAACAGAGAGCCATATCTGGCTTACACTTATGGGGTTCTTAACCATTTTGCACTTGATGTAAGCTGTCATGGTTATATTGAGGATAAGATAAATGAAAGTGGAATATCGCACGCCGAGATAGAAGTTGAGTTTGACAGGGAACTTATGGTTATGGATAAGAAGAATCCAATAACACAGTCGCTGGTAAGGCATATTATTCCGTCAGAGGAGAATGCAAAAGTAATAAGTGAATTTTATCCAGGTACAACTATGCAGGACGTGAAAAAGGCACTTGAAGGAATGATTTCCTATAACAATCTGCTTGTTGCACCATCGCACATAAAACGCTGGTTTATATATATTTTACTTAAGGTATCTGGCAATTATAAGGAAATGCACGGCTTGATTGTGAATTATCATAAGAATAAGGAGTGCAACGACAGTACGGTGAAATTGTTATCATTATACAGGCACGCCAAGAATTCGGCATATCAGTCAATTATTAAATTTGACGGATTTTTAAATAATGATTGTGAGCTGGATAAAGCATTTAATTATAGCTTTGGTTCGGTTCTTATAGAAGGTTGTGATAATAATCAGAAACAGTGTATATCGGACAACATTCAGAATGTGGAAAGCTTTATAAAGAAAGAGGTGCAGTATGAGGGGTAAAAGCAATAACAGATTTAAGCTTACAGCTAAAGAAAAAGGCTGGATATTATATGACGTTGGTAATTCGGCATTTGTACTTATGGTATCAACTATATTACCTATATATTTTAATTATCTTGCAGAAAATGCAGGAATATCATCAGTAGATTATCTTGCATACTGGGGATATGCGGCTTCTATTGTGACACTGATTGTAGCAGTGTTAGGACCTGTGCTAGGAACACTCGCAGATACGAAAGGTTTTAAAAAGCCTATATTCTCAGGCTGTGTAATAGCTGGCTGTCTTGCGTGTGTGGCAATGGGCATTACAGGTTCGTGGATGTCATTTCTTGTTCCTTGTAGCATTTTTCTTCTATATTGATGGTGTGTATACAATAATAGATATGGCGACAGCTTATGGTTCAGCACTTGGACTTAATTCAACTGGTCTGCTTCTGGCACTTCTTGTTACACAGCTTGTAGCATTTCCATTTGCTATTATATTTGGAAGGCTTACCTCAAAATACAGCACAGGACGTCTTATAACTGCCTGCATAATAGCGTACATAGGAATTACAGTATTTGCAGTATTTATGAAAAGCCAGTGGCAGTTCTGGGTATTAGCTATATTTGTTGGTATGTTTCAGGGTGGCATACAGGCGTTGTCACGTTCTTATTTTGCAAAGATAATACCGGCTGAAAGGTCAGGAGAATATTTCGGACTTATGGATATATGCGGAAAAGGTGCTTCGTTTTTGGGAACATTGGTTGTAGGTGCGGCTTCTCAGATATTTGGAAGCATTAATATCGGTGTGTCTATGATAGTGTTATTGTTTACGGCAGGGCTTGTGTTATTTATAATGACAGATAAGCTTGACAGCAAAGAGGCAGATTTAAATATAGAAAATGGTATGATTGCCAATAACAGCTTTGCAGAAGGTAAGGCAGTTAATAATTAACAGTTAAATATATCAAATAATGCATTACTGTTTACAGTGAGTATGTTAAAAGTTATACTGTGGTTATAGGGTTAAATATTTAATCTGACAATGCAGAATACTATTAATAATATGAACTGTAAACAGTATTTTTTATGTAATAGGAAATTCTGATAGAATTCCCGATTACACAAAAGGACCTACATACCGATGATGTGTACTCGCATAAAGATGTAGTTTGTTGCAGGCTAAAGACAGATACATTGATTAAATAAAGAGGGAGGAAAGTTATGCAGAGTAGAAAAGAAGCACTGGACTATGGTTTGACATTTCCTGATACATATGTAGAAACACCTTTTCGCGATACTAACTGGCAGTTAGTGAGGGTTAAAGGCAGCAAGAAGGCTTTTTTATGGATATATGAGAAAGATGGATACGTTAATCTTAATGTGAAGGCAGATAAAGAATGGAGAGATTACTGGAGAAGTGCTTTCAAATCGGTAATTCCCGGATGGCACCAGAACAAGGAGAACTGGAACACAATAATTCTTGATGGTTCAGTGCCAGATGATGCTATTAAGACAATGATTAAGGAAAGCTACGAGCTTGTTACTGATAATCCAACAAAAAGGATATATGAAGCGGTAAAGAAAATACCTAAGGGCTGTGTTGCGACCTATGGACAGATAGCGGAGCTTGCTGGTAATAAAGGAATGGCAAGAGCAGTAGGTAATGCACTTCATAGAAATCCTGACCCAGATAATATACCATGTTACAGGGTTGTTAATTCCAAGGGAGAACTGTCGGGTGCATTTGCATTTGGCGGTGCAGGACAACAGGAGGAGCTGCTTAAGGCAGACGGGATTGAAGTAGTTAATCGAAAGGTTGACCTTAAAGTGTATGGAATTCAGGCACTAACAGTATTATAACAAAATTACTATGAGGAATAGATAGTGGATTGATTCTTTAGTGAGCAAAGAGAGTAGTAAGACGTCTGTAGAGGTAAAAGCTGATGTTGAAAGATATAAAATTATGTTATACACACTTAATGAAGCGATTAATCGTCTTGCTGGCTTAAGAAAGGCTGTAGCTGAAGCTGGAGATGTTGAGTGGAGATAAATGTAAACTTTGATATGTAAAGTTTATATAAATTAGGGAATAGAATTGAAATACGGAGAGTAGAGAAATGAATATTGTTATTTGTGATTATATTGAGCAATATTGCAAAGAGATTGATAAAATAATATGGAATATGGCAGATGAATTTGAAGAACATATAAATGTTGTTAGTTTTAATTCAGTGCAAGAACTGTATAAATATTTAAAAAATAATAAAGTTGATTTGCTGTGAAAAAATTTTTATATAAAAATAAGATGCCATTATTATTAATGATGTTATTGTCTTTAATAGTTTTAATATTAGCTATTTTCAATAGCAGATATGAATATGAAAGTTATATAAGAATGATAAAAGTATGTGAGCCTTCTATAATGGATGTAATAGGAGGAAGTGTTAATAAATGCAATTTGTTTATTATATTTTCAATATTAATAATATTGAATGTAATGTATATAATATCATATAAAGATATAGACATTTTCGTATTAAAATATAAAAGCGTTGCCAATTATAAGAAAACAATATTAATGAAATTAACGTTGTTTTGTATATATATATATCAATAATTTATTTTGGGGCAACCTATACATATATTGTTAATACTGATTTAAAGTTAATAAATTGGGATAAAATAAACATCTATTATTGTTATTATAATCATATACAGTCAAATGTAGTAGGTTATATAGCACTATTATTTATGTATCTATATTTATTAATTAATTTGCTGTTAATTACACATATATATTATATTTTATATTTATTAACAAAGAAAAAAGTGATGAGTATGTTAATATTTATAATGGGGAAAACAAAGTAATTGAAATGATAAAAAAGAGAAGAGATAACGGAAAATTAATAATACTAAGTTGTCATGATTCTTCATTAATTGAGGAACTTGCGGATAAAATATATTATATGAAAGCTGGGGAGTTGATTTGAAATACTGTGTTTAATCTTATAGTTATGAAGACATAATATAAATAAGATGTACTCCAATAATTTTGATAATTGGAGTACATTAGTTATAATCAATCGTGAGGGATATCGTGAAAACGTCCATCTAGTTCTTCGGTTTTAACTATATTTATAAAGGCGTGAGGATCAGCACTTCGTATAAGCGGTATAAGCTGTCTTGTTGCCTCTGAATGAATTACAGAGTAAAGAAGTGTCTTTTCCCTGCCTTCATAACAGCCAACTCCCTTGAATAGAGTAGCATCGTGATGAGTAGTTTTTTTAATAATCTGGTATATTTCATCAGACTTGTCTGAGATAATAAAAAGAGTTTCCTTCTTGTAACGCTTATATAACCACTGGATAACCTGAGTACTACAGAACTGGTATATGATTGAGTAAAGAGCGATTGACCAGCCAAACATAGCACCGGCAACAGCAAGCATTACAACATTTCCAAGCAGAATATAGTTCCAGGCATCTATTCCTTTTTCGTGTGATAAGAATATGCTTATAAAATCTGTACCACCGGTTGTTGCACCAGCGTTAAGGCATAAGCTTATTGCAAATCCATTGATAATTCCACCAAACACGCTTATCAAAAGCACGTCATTAGTGAATACATAAGGTGGAAGAATATCCACAAATATACTTGATAAAAATATAACTATAATTGAGTAAATGGTAAATTTCTTTCCGATGTATTTGAATGCAATATAAGTAGGAAAAAGATTAAGTGCAATATTAAATATACTGAAAGGTATAGTTATATGTAAGAACTTAATGATTATTTCCTGTAAAAGCAGGGAAAGTCCTGAAAATCCTCCAGGGAAAAGTCCTGCGGTCTTAGCAAAACAGCGCAAATTCCACGCATATAATATTGATGCAAATGTAATAATAAAAAGCCTGAACACCTGATAGAACTTAGGGTGTTTAGCCTCTAATGACTGAAACATAGAATCTCCTTATAAATAATTAGTATTTATGAAAAACAGGTTATATAATAGCACATTATAATTAAAGCTTCCATAGTAATTATTAATCTGTTAGCGCATTTTATTGAATTATATAAATAATAGAGGTATCATAATTATATTAATCTGATATAAGTAAAGATACAGACGAGGCAGGTAAAAGATATTGAAGATAAGAGATATTATAGACAGGGAACAGGAAACATTATCGATGGAGGTATTCCCACCAAAGAAAGATACAGATTTTGAGATGGTTAAGGAGGCAGCTTTACAGATAGCCTCATTGAAACCTGGCTTTATGAGCGTTACATATGGAGCAGGCGGAAGTACTAAGGGCAATACAATTAAACTTGCAAGTGAAATCCAGAAGCAGTATCAAGTCCCAGCAATGGCACATCTTACTTGTGTATGTGCAACTAAAGAAAGCATTAATACAGCTTTAACAGAGATGAAGCAGGCTGGAATTGAGAATATTCTTGCACTCCGCGGAGATATTCCTAAAGATTATGACGGAGAAGTATTTACAGAATTTCAACACGCTTCACAGCTTGTAGAACTGATTAAAAAGACAGGTGATTTCTGTGTTGGTGGTGCGTGTTATCCAGAAGTACACCCAGATTCCAAGAATAAGTTTGATGATATTAATGGTCTTAAGGAAAAGGTTAAGGCAGGCTGTGAATTTCTTACAACACAGATGTTCTTTGATAATAACATTTTCTTTAACTTTATGTACAGGGTAAGGGAAGCTGGCATACATATTCCAATAATACCGGGAATTATGCCTATTACCAAGAGAGCACAGGTTAAGAATGCTGTTAAATTATCAGGCTGCAATGTGCCGGAAAGATTTAAGAATATTATTGATAAATATGGTGATACAGAAAATGCTATGAAACAGGCGGGGGTTATATATGCCTCAGACCAGATTATAGACCTGCTGGCTAATGGTGTTAAGAATATTCATATATATTCAATGAATAAGCCTGAGATTGCAAAAGGAATTCAAGATAATCTTAAAGGAATAATTCTGTAATATGAATTCACAAGTTGTTGAAAAAGTATCATTAGTCAGGGAAGATGAGAATATAAGTTATATTACGCCGACAATAAATCCGTTGTCGTGTACAGTTGTAATTGTAGAAACCGGACATAATATATGGCTTTATGATACAGGAAGTCATTCTGATATACCGGCAATGATTAATTCTTATAATCAGGCCGAAAAAAATATTAATATAGTTTTGTCTCATTTTCACCCGGATCATATAAAAAATGTGTCTGATATACATTTTAAGAATATGTATCAGGGAAAGAATACATTAAGATATACAGGAGCAGGTGAGATTGTTACAGATGATATGTATATTGATGATGATATAAATCTTCATATATTTCCAATAGCTTCAAGCCACGCAAAGGGGTGTCTTGCGTTGGAGGTTAAAGACATATGTTATGTTGGTGATGCACTTTATCCAGCAACAGGTCCGCAATTCAGAAGATACAACGCAGGACTTCTGCTTGAGCAGTTAAGGAAGATAGAAAGCTGTAATGCTAAGTATATTTCACTCAGTCATAGAACACATTTTAAATATTCCAAAAGAGCGGTTGTAAGATGGTTGAAAGCAATATATAAGCTTCGGGGAGCGAATGAGGCTTATATATATCTGTAAAAAGTTGTCAGATAATGTTTACAAATAGATAATATAATTGTACAATATTATACATAACGAGCATATATATGCAAAAGGATATGTGCAAATTGTATATATAGTAGAATATTCGTGAACAGAATGGAGGATTATTATGGGACGTTTAGACGGTAAAGTTGCAGTTATTACAGGTGGTAACTCTGGTGTTGGAGCAGCTACAGCGAAGTTATTTGCAAAAGAGGGAGCTACAGTTGTTATCACAGCAAGAAGAGAGGCGGCATTAAAGGAAGTTGCTGATGAGATTACAGCGGCAGGTGGTGAAGTATATGCTGTATCAACAGATATATCAAAGCCTGAAGACCCAGAGGCACTTATGCAGAAGGTAATGGATAAGTATGGAAAGATAGATATACTTGTTAATAATGCAGGTATTCTTGAGCAGGGACTTAAGCCAATCGACAGATTTCTTGATGAAGATATGGATAGAATTATTGAAACTAATGAAAAAGGAACTATGCGTTGTATGAAAGCTGCTTCTAAGAGAATGAAGAGCGGTGCATCAATTGTAAATGTAGCTTCTGTAGCAGGTGAGAAGGGCTGTGGAGGAGCTGCATATGTAGCTTCTAAGGCGGCAGTTATAGGACTTACCAAGCATACAGCATTAAGATTTCAGAAAGACGGAATTCGTTGTAATGCCATATGTCCAGGCAATATAATTACACCTATGACTATGGGAACAGACCCAGCGGCACTTGACCCGGATATGATAGGTGCTATGATGAACCATAGTGATATTAAAGCACCATCTTGTACAGCAGAGGATGTTGCTAATGTTATTATATTCTTTGCAAGCGATGAAGCCAAAGCAATAACAGGCCAGATTATAGTAACAGATTATGGTGCAATGCTTTAATTATTAAGAACAGGATTTTTAAGCCTGATAAGAGAAATTAATTAAAATAATATTTTATATGCATAATAAGAGATATTGATTAGCGTATCAATATCTCTTTTTTAATGAAATATTATAAAATATCCCAACTGGATAATTTGGTTTTGACATATTATCCGTCATAATTTATGCTATAATGTGCGTAAGCAATGAGCCGTGCAGGATAAAAGAATAAAAAAAGAACTGTGCTTGCACAAAGTACTTTTTTATTCTTTTATCCTATAGGGCGAACGCCCGACAGTGTAAGAAAGCATAGATTTCTTACACTTGCACGGTGGAGTATATAATTTATAATATTATATGCTTAAAAAATAAGAAATTAAGAAATATTAGAAACAGGAGTCTCACAGAATGAGTAAAATAAAATTAGGCTGTCACGTTGGAATGGCAGGAAAAGAAATGTTCTTAGCATCAGCTAAGGAAGCCGCTTCATATGGAGCTAATGTATTTATGTTATACACAGGTGCACCACAGAACACCAGACGTAAAGATATATCAGAGCTTAACATAGAAGCTGGATGGGAATATGCAAGACAGCACGGAATTGAGGAAATCGTGGTACACGCTCCTTATATAATTAACCTTGCGAATACTGTTAAGCCAGAGACATATGAGCTCGCAGTTGAATTCCTTGAAAAAGAGATAATCCGTACAGCGGCAATGAGAAGCCGCATTATGGTGCTTCATCCGGGAAGTCACGTTAATGCAGGGGTGGAAGCAGGAATTGCACAGGTTATAAAAGGTCTTAATACAGTGCTTAACCAGAATGATGACGACGTTTATATTGCCCTTGAAACTATGGCAGGAAAAGGCAGCGAAGTTGGGCGTACATTTGAAGAACTAAAAGCAATATATGATGGTGTTGATAAGAAAGACAGATTAAGAGTATGCTTTGATACTTGCCATGTTAATGATGCAGGATATGATATTGTCAATCATTATGATGAAGTATTTGAAGAATTTGATAAGGTAATCGGTCTTGACCAGATAGCGGTATTTCATATTAATGACAGTATGAATCCATTGGGAGCACACAAGGACAGACACGCCAATATTGATAAAGGAAGTATCGGGTATGAAACACTTCACAGACTTGTACACGATGAAAGATTTATTGATGTGCCAAAGATATTAGAGACACCTTGGCTTGCCGAGGAAGGTTCAGATAAGAAGACAAAGCCACCATATAAAGAAGAAATAGAGTGGCTTCTTAAATAGTACCGCTGATAATAATAAATAGAAATAATGCAGGAAATGGTACTTAAAATAATATAGAAACTATACAAAAATATTTAAAATAATGCAGGAATGAGGCACAGTATGTTTATACAGGATGATAATACTTATAATAATCTGAGAGAAAAGTCATTTATGCAGTGGCTTGATGATTGCAGTAAGCACGAGGATATAGCTGTAAGAGGCGGCGTTAAGCTTGCTTATGAGTATGTAGAGATGCTTAACAATGAGATTAAAAGGCTCAAGGAACAGAATGAGCTAAAGAATGAATATTTAAAGAAAATATCAGGAAAGTAATAAAGAATTATGATAGCAATTGTAATAATTGATGATAATAACGGAATGATGTTTAATAAACGCAGACAGAGCAAGGATATCAGGCTTATTGAGAGGATTCTTGATATTGCAGGAACTAATAGAATATGGGTGTCTGAGTACAGCAGTCAGTTATTTGATACTTCTAAAGATAATATTATCGTGGATAATTCATATACAGAGGCACAGGCGCAAGATTACTGTTTTGTGGAAAATGTTGATATAAATGAGTTACAGGATAACATAAGTAAGATTTATGTGTATAAGTGGAATAGAAAATATCCGTCAGACGTTACATTTCCGGCGGCAATGCTTGATAATTACGAATTGGAAAATGTATCGGAATTTGAGGGTAATTCCCACGATAAAATAACAGAAGAAATATATATAAGGAGTAAGGTGTAATTATTGTAAAGTTATGTTAAATAGAATATTATCAAGTAAAGAAAAAATTAAGACGTCAAATAAGCGTCTGTGTAAAGTACTGCCTGCATTAATTCTTGTTTTATCATTAGTATTAAGCTTAGCAGGCTGTTCAGGTGCTGATATTGCAGACAGCATTAACCCGTCACACAATGAGAGTACAACTGTTCAGACTGATAAGGCAGGTGGCAGTAATTCCTCCAATAAGAATAATTCCGCAGATAAGAATGATAAATTAGCGGCGGGAACGGATAGTGCGGACTGGCGTGCTACATTACCAGAATACAGTGACAGTCCATATGTTATAGTTAATAATAATGAACCATTTTTTACAGAAAATGATATGACAGCGGACTCTTTTGAGTATTATGGTGAGTTAGACGAGCTTGGAAGATGTACAGTAGCTTATGCAAGCGTAGGAAAAGACTTAATGCCAACAGAGAAACGTGGCTCAATAGGTTCTGTAAAACCTACGGGCTGGCATACAGTAAAATATGATATAGTAGACGGAAAATATCTTTATAACAGATGTCATCTTATAGGTTACCAGCTTACAGCAGAGAATGCCAACAAGAATAATCTTATAACAGGAACGAGATATCTTAATGTTGATGGTATGCTTTTATTTGAAAATATGGTAGCAGACTATATTAAAGAAACTAATAATCACGTTCTGTACAGGGTTACACCGATATTTACAGGAGATAACCTGCTTGCAGATGGAGTACTTATGGAGGCTGAGTCTGTTGAGGATAATGGAGAGGGAATTTCATATAATGTATTCTGCTATAATGTCCAGCCTGGTGTAAAGATTGATTACGTTACAGGTGACAGTTCACTTGAATAAATTAGTATAAGAAATCAGTGGTAAGAAAAATCAGTGGTAAGAGAAATCTTATCACTGATTTTTTTGTAAATATTTTCCTGTGTGACTTTCGTGTGACCAGAATGGGTAATAATACCGCAGTAAAGTAAATAAAGAAAGGAAGCACTGTATGAAAGGTAAGCAAAAGATACTGTTGTTAGTGTGTTCTGTTATTGCCGTTATGTCAGTCAGTGGTATGGCTGCATACGCTTTGTTAAAGACGGTAACAGAAACTAAGACCAATGTATTTGCGTCGGATAAATCCATAAGTATTGACCTGACAGAACCGCAATGGGAGAGATATGGAAAAGAAGCGGCTAAGGCATATGTGCCAGGGCAGACAATTGATAAAGACCCAACCGTAAGCCTTAATGATGAAAGTATCAGTGCATATGTGGCATTAAAGGTTCAGTTCTTTGATGAGAAGAATAACGAACTCACATTCAGGGAATTTGCAGACAGATATCTTTATGGAGGTTCAGAGCTTGCTAATGCAGGAATTGACTGGTCTAAAGATTGGACATTTATTGGAAATGCCAATTCGGATTTAGAAAATGATGAATATGCAAGCCAGCTTATGTATATGTATAATAATCCGCTTGATAAAGATAATGCCAATACAGATATTAAAGAAAATGTTTCAAAGCCTTTATTTACTAAAGTGCATTTAAGCAATGAGATTACAGCAGATAACACAACTAAGAGATTACCAGAGTTTAATATCAAGGTTACGGCATATGCAGTTCAGGCAGAGGGCGTATCAGTAGAGGAAGCGAAGAATTCGTTATTGGAAATGAGTATTGTTAGGGAGGATTAATTATTATGACAACTTGTAAGAAGATTACATTAACAGCAGCAGCTATGGTGCTTTCAGCAGGTCTTGCAGTAGGAGGTACATTAGCATATCTTAATGCAGTAACAGAAACTAAGACCAATACATTTACTTCAAGCCGTAATATTACAACAACACTTACAGAAACAGAATGGACCAGTGATTCAGGAAAGAATTATCTTCCAGGAGATGTAATAAAGAAAAATCCTGTTATGAATAACGAATCAGACCAGCCTGTCTATATGGCGGTTAAGGTTGATTATTTAGATGATAAGGGAAATCTTATGAGTGCAGAAGAATTTGAAAAATATGCATCAATTACAGATTACGACAATGATAATTGGAAAATGGCGACAGTCAATTCAGACGGAAGTGAAGTGTGGATATATATGACAGCCGTTGAAGCAGGAGAGTCAACAGAAGCATTATTTAACAATGTTACAGTTAATGCTGGAATAACAGAAGAATGGTCAAGTGCAGCTAAGACAACAACTATCTATAAGTGTGATGCAGACGGCAATAAGTTATCAATAATTAATACAACTAAGGAACAGTACGACCCAACTGTTATATACAAGGATGCAGATGGTAACATTGTAAGTGCAGGTACACTTCCTACATTCAATATCAAGGTTACAGGTTTTGCAGTTCAGGCATCAACATTTGCTGATTACAACGAGGCACAGCCAGAACTTATCAAGCTTGTAAACAGCAAGACATCTGCTGATGCACAGTTCTAATAAAATGTATTATATTGAATAAATCGGACAGTGCTTTTTGCGTTATATTATTGAAATTGTATTATATCATTGGAATTGAACAATAACAGTATAATATTTATTTATTCAGGAAAGAGGTTATATGGTTAATAAGAAGAAATTAACTGCAGGTGTAGCAGCTTTGATACTTTGCATTACAGGGGTGACTTACGGAACACTTGCATATTTTACAGATAAGGATACAAGAGCAAATGTAATAACTATAGGACACGTTACAGGAACTTTGACAGAAACAGATGAGCATATGAGAGATGATAATACAACAGGTAAAGATTATACGAATGTAAAGCCGGGTGATGTGCTTGATAAAGATCCGACAGTGACACTTGATAAAGAGTCAGAAGATGCTTATGTAAGAGTGAGCATTAATTATGAGGGACTTACAATGGAACAGGTATCAGACATTGAGAACAGCCTTGATATTAGTGCTGGCTGGACTAAGTCAGAGGATGGTTATTATTACTATAATGAGATACTTTCTAATAAAACAGGAGCAATCAATTCATCAAAAGTATTTTCTAAAGTTACTATTCCAACAGAATGGGGCAATGAGATTGCAGGAATAACATTTAATATTAACGTTAAGGCAGAATTTATCCAGTCTGATAATTTCACACCTGTAACTGATGAAGCTGGTAATATTACAGGTTGGGGCAATGTGGCTATTGAAAAAAGCTTAAAATAATTCAAGCGTTATTAATATGCGGCAAAAGTTGTCATATATATTACACCAGCCCAATATAATAATAAATGTAATGATGTCAGGGGCAGATTAATAATTTGCCCCTTAATTAAATGAAATGAGAGGAAGTATATGAAAAGATTCATATTAGTTGGTACGGCAATACTTGTTATTGCTGGTTTATACACGGGTAAGACAATGGCGAAAAATCGTGTGTCAGCATACGTTGATAAGACAGTTACGACATCTTCGTTAGATTTAAGCTTGTGTGTAAGTGGTGCGGGAATTGATGATAAAGGCAATATGCAGACTAACGGAATTAACACAATAGATGACACTATTGAACAGAGAGTATCTGTGCTTAATAGTGGAGAGAAGGCACAATATGTCCGTGTAAAGATTAGCAAGGATAACTGGGTTAATATCAATTTGATTAATAAAGATGATTGGATAGTACCAGATAATCATACAGATAGTGAAAATGTATATGTATATTATAATAAGGTATTAAATCCAGGTGAGAGAACACCAGAGCTTATGGATTCAATAATACTCTTTGATTCGAAATCTGAGAACACTAATAAATACAGCGGAAAGACTATTAATGTTAATTGGGATGCAGAAGCAGTCCAGACAGTTGCGGCCGGTGATGCTATGCTGACAGAATGGGGAGTTGAAGCTGAATTAGGTGATGATGGCAGCCTTAAAGCTGTATCTGACAGGTAGGAGGAGATATGCTTTTAAAGAAATTAGTGGCGGTAGTATCTGCCGTAGTTGTTATTGCAGTGCCATATGTTAAAGTCTTGGCAGATGATACGGTTATAACACTTGATGAAACAGCTAAGAAATTCGTAGTGATTGATAAGAATCTTGAGTACAGGGATATGCTCCCAGGAGAGGAGAGGAGTTCAGTTATTAAGATATCCAACAGTTCAGCAGAGAATATGGAATTCTATATTAATGGAAAAGTTCTTGATAACCTTGCAGATAAGGGAACAGGAGATCAGACGGCAGTATATGGAATTAAGCTTTATAAAAACGCAGATACAGAGCCTTTTTATAATGAACTTATAGGTAACAGCAGTAAGACACAGTCTGACAAGTCGTTTTTTGATGAAGATGTCAGGATTGCACAATTAAGTAAGGGTGAGAGTTGTGATATAAAGCTTGTATTGTATATAGATGGTCGTTCTATGGACAATTCTTATATGAATAAGCAGGGACAGTTGGAGATTACGGTTAATGCAGAACAGCCAGATGTGCAGAATACAGTAAGCAATAATGTGATTACAGCGGTAAAGACAGGCGATAGTAATAATATATTATTATATATAATTGTGGCACTTGCAGGCATAGCAGGAATAGCTGGTGTTGTTGTAATGAGGCAGAGGAACAGGCAGTAATAATGTATAAATCAGAAACTGATACGCAGGAGTTGAAAGTTACGTTTTTAGATGATTTTAAAATCACTTATAAAGATAAAGAGCTTTCACAAAAGAGTATCAATTCTGATAAGGTGACAAGACTTCTGGCATATCTTATATGTCATAAGGAAAATGTTGTGAGTGTCGGGGAGTTATCTGATGTCCTTTGGACAGAGGGTGAATGTGACGACCCTGCCAATGCACTTAAAAATCTTGTATACAGGGCAAGAAGCGTATTAAAAAGCCAGCTTGGAATCAACCCTATAAAGACATTAATGGGAAGCTACTGCTGGAATGATAATGTTAATACAGTTATAGATACTGAGCAGTTCGAGAAACTGTGCAACAGGGCAGAATGTGAGCCGGATATTAAAGAGCGTATATCATACAGTGCTTATGCAATAGACATTTATAAAAAGAAATTCTTTAATAAATATTCATATGAATACTGGGTTGTCACATTCAGCGTGTATTATCATTCAAGGTATCTAGAGGTTGTTAAAAATGTATTGCAGGATTTATATGGTGAGGGTGATTATGACAGGATTGAACAAATCGGACATAGAGCCATAATGATAGATGGATTAGATGAAGATATACAATTCTATTATATTAAGTCACTGATTGCTAAGAATAAAATAGCAGAAGCGGCAGGGCATTATGAGAAGGTGAAGGATTTGTTAAAAGAACAGCTTAATGTAAGCCCTGGAAGAAAGTTAATGGAACTATATAACCAGCTTCTTATAATGACACATTCAGCCAGATCGGATATAAGGACTGTAAGAAGAGAGCTTTATGCAGGCAGGACAGCTTTAAAGGGGGCTTTATTCTGCGATTATAATAGTTTTAAGAAAAGCTTTGAATTGGAACTTAGAAGAAGACAGAGAAGTAATTGTTTTTTTACAATTGTGCTTGTCACTGTAAATGGCAGGAACAGCGCACATATAAAGAATACATTGCTGGCTTCATTAAGGGAAGGAGATCTGATTTCACAGTACAATAAATGGCAGTATGTGATTATGCTTACGCAGTGTGATTATAACAATGCGTTAGTTGTTGTCAGAAGGATTAAAGGAAATCTTAGAGTAAAAAAGCTTGATGAGAGTATAGAGTACGCAATAGAAAGAATACAGTAGTAATGGAAAGGTGAAAGGAGCTGACATGGGAATTAACTGGAAGCACAGGAAGGTTATTGTTTCTATTGTGATGTGTGTGTTATTGTGTGTGACAGCTATAACAGCAATGATGTATACAGCATTTGGAGCAGGCAGCAGTAATATAAAAAATGTTAATGCAACACAGGTGTATTCTAATGATAAGGCAGGAAGTGCAGATACATCAGAAGGTACAGACACTACAGGAAATATGGATAAGGCAGGTAGTACAGATACTACGGGAAATGCGGATACACCAGGTGTTAGTAAATTGGCGGCATCAGATAACGTGCTTGAGGGATATTGCACATTTTATGATTATGTAGTTGCACCATATAAAGGAAATGTGTATGGCTGGGGTTATAAGGAATATCCAAAGAGAAGTATTAATACTTCATCTAATTACGCTGACAATGGAAAGCCAAAGCTTACTGTTGGAACCATAGACCAGAACTTCAGGGCTAACCAGCACAATTGTTACGTTAATAGCCTTAATGTCAACACCTGTATATATTACAATGGTGGAATTAAGACAACAGGCTCATTTGGCGGAGTAAAAAAAGATTATATGAATGCTTCGCAGGGAATTATTTATGGGCTTGATAAGGAAAATTATAAAAATGTATTGTTCAATGTTGATGAGCCGGGATTATTTTCTGATGCTAAGAAGACAGGAAAGACAATATATAACAATTATAAATTGACATTTGATAAGCAGGATAATGGTAATGACAGCAGCACTTACACATTAAAAAGCGTAACTTCGCCATCAGGTGATGTGACATTGGCGGGAGATAATTTCTTCCCATTAAATAATGCGGACTCCAATGTGTTAGACTGCGGTTATAATGCAGCTGATGGACAGAAGGGTACTAACTATTATTTCGGAATGAGATATGATATTTCATTCTCGCTTAATGGTTATACAGGCGACCTTTTATATAAGTTCACAGGTGATGATGATTTGTGGGTATTTGTCGATGGTGAGCTTGTTCTTGATCTTGGTGGAATACATCCTGAATGTGGTGGTGATGTAGACCTCTGGCAGACAGGGCCTATAGCGAGGGAATTACAGACTGTTGCAAGCAGGGATAAAGTGAATATGTCAACTAACCACACAATAACAGTTCTTTATATGGAGAGAGGTGGTAATGCCTCTAACTGTAATATGAAGTTTATTGTTCCTAATTCAGCAAGAATTGATATTGCGGATAGTGGCAATCTTAATTTTAAAAAGATTGATGATAGGGGTAATGGGCTTGCTAATGCAGTGTTTGGAATTACAAGTAAAGATAATAAGGAAAATGCTTTAACTAAAACAAGTGTATCTGATAAGAATGGTATAGTAAGCTTTGATAATCTTCCAGTTGGAAAATACATTTTAAAAGAAATAACAGCACCAGACGGCTACACAGGTTCAGATGAGGAATACAATGTCGAGGTTGTACTTGATGAGAATGACAGTTCAACAGCTATAGCCACACTCACAGACAACAGTGGAAATATAATTGCTGTTACAAGAACTAAAGTACAGTATATAGACGGCAAGAAGAGTTATGCGGTTGAAAATGTATTTAACAGCAGTATTGTCAATACAAGAAATGTAAGCATAGAGGATTTTATCGTTGATAAGCAGGTAAGGGTAGAGGATTGGGATAACCGCACATATAAGATTAATCTTATGACAGGTATCAGCAATAATAATGGAAGCTATGCAGAAGGTGATGTGATTAATAATGTAATAATTAGAGATTACATTGATTCGCGATTTGACATTATAGCTGATAATAACGAGATAGTTACGGCTGGTAAAGTGGCTGACCAGCCGTACAGTGTGAATGGCGGTAATATAAAGTATGATAAGGAAAGAAATCTTCTGTATGTAGAATGGGATAACCAGTCAGTACAGTATTCTGATAGTAATCTGTATACCTGGGAGAAAAGCATATTCGTAAAGGCAAAGGATAATTATATAGGTGGTAATAATGTCACGACTAATGCTTCGGCTTCTGGTGTGATTATCAATGGAGGTATTAAGGAATTCGATACACCGAAGGTTAATGTAAAAGTCAACGGAACTCTTAAGTGCAGGGAAAATGTAATATTTTACGGAGAAAATATTACCTCAGCAGATTATGAAATGTCCGAAATGTTCAAACTTAACGGCAATATCCGTGAAGACGGAAATGCATTAACAGAGCAGGATTATTATACGGAGTGGTATGAGGATAATAATGGAACATTAGGAAGAGTTATAACTAAGGCAGATGTTATTAACAGAATTAATAGTAATGCCAGCACAGGAAGTGACAGCGTATATTATGTGAAAGGATTTTATAATGTAACACCTGTAAGTAATAGCGATGAGTGTACTATTAATACAGATGGACATATAGCAAGCGGAATAATATACAACAATGACGAGTCATGTGACCATTATGGCAGTGATTGTGCGTGCTATAGAATAAAGGTTGTTAAGGGGCAGCTTGATATAACTAAATATATTGATGAGCAGTATATTGATAACAAAGTTATAAGAGCTAACCAGACATTTATATTCAGAATAGAGCAGTATGGTGTTGTGAATGAAGATAATACAGAGAATAAGGGTGCATTAGAGGCGGTATTCTATGCCACAGCTTCATTTGATGCCAATGGTAATGTATTGTCAGCTACAAGCACAGTGACTGGTTTAAAGAAAGGCTTTTATAGTGTTATAGAGGAAGAAAGCTGGACACCGGAATATACCTTAATTAAAAAGAGTGATAACTATTCTGGCAATGACTCCTATAAGGAATGTGATGATATATTTATAGGAAAGAGAATAGATGGCACAAAACCGGAATTCTTCGGGCTTGATAAACTGCATTATGGAAATACTGCTGATGGATATAAGGCACAGGCAGATTTTAGCAATGTTATTAAGAAGAATTATAACTGGTTAAGAGATGCAGCATCAGCAGTTAATAAGTTTATAAGATAATGCACGAGAGGGGAATATGAAAAAGTTTATAAAAATTGTCACGGATATTCTGTTGGTGATTGTGTTGGTTATGGCGGCAGTTCTATATATTCCAAGGCTTATGGGACTTAAGACTTATAAGGTGCTGTCGGGAAGCATGGAGCCTGAATATCACGTTGGAAGTGTTGTATATGTGGAGAAATCATCAATTGATGATATTGAGGTTGGTGATGTTATTACATTTTATATTAATGATAATACAGTCGTCACCCACAGGGTTGTTGATAAAGATAATGACACAGAGAGTTTTCACACCAAAGGTGATGCGAATGAGACTGAAGATGGCGGAAGTGTAGCTTATGATAAGGTTGTTGGGAAAGTGGTATTAAATGTGCCGTATCTTGGATACATTTTAAGATAGAGAGAGCCTTATAGCTATTAAGCTTCTTGATAGTTATACAGTAATATTATGAATGGTTTACAGGTTAAAAATTTATAAAGTCCATATGAGGTAATAATTAGAAAAAATAACTGGAAGGAAGTCAGAAGTATATGGGAAAGTTAAAAAAGACTGCACTGGCGGCTGGAATAACTGTATTACTTATGGGTGCTGCCGGGACTACTTATGCCCTGCTTAATGCAAGGACAGTGACAGTGGCTAACCAGTTCGCAGGTGCGGCGGTTAATATAGGTGTAGTTGAGCAATTCACCGATGATAATACAATAATATATGAAGATATGGGTGAACAGCTTACGGATAATATTAATGATGTTTATGATAGAATTAAAGACGACAATACTACGAGAACCAAAGAAATAGCTGTAAAGAATATTGATTCAGATGAGTATCCTACAACTGATACTTATGTGAGAGTAAGGTTAGTACCTATGATTATATACGATGACAGCAAGGAAAATATTGAGGCGGGAATTGCAGGAAATATAGCCGCTGTTGATATGAGGGGCAAGGTCAGTTATTCTTATGCCAATGAGTTAAAGAGTAAAGCTGATGTTGATAAAGCTATGAAGGATAATGAAGATTTAACCGGAAGCTGGTTCTATATGGATAATTCTTCCTCTGATGATAATGAGAGGTATTATTATTATAGTGTGCCGGTTGCACCGGGGGATATGACCTCACGTTTGATTAATAATGTCACATATGCAGGTGATATTCCAGAAAATGCACATTTTGAATTAAAGGTACTTGCAGAGGGGGTGTCTTCTAAGCAGGAAGACAGCAGGGCAGACTGGGGCTTATAGTTATGCAGTTTAATGCTGATATTATTGATTATATTATAGCAATGTAATAATGCTATACATTTAAAATATTAATATATAGTAAAGACTACAGGGACTAAGGTATGGATATAGTACTTTAGTCCTTACTTTTTCATACTTTTTTCATAAACTTCTATTGCCTTGTATAAAGGTATATTGTATAATGCAGTTTATGTCTGGAACTTATAATATTTAATTGAGAGCTAATAAAGATTAAGAAGGTAGTATAATGGTTAATAAAGATCTTAAGAAAAACAGTAAGATAAGAACAGTAAATATGATGATACAGAGTGCATTGATTATTATACTTATTGTATTGGTTGTTAATATGATGGTAGAGATTAAAAATCTTCAGGGAACTGCAAGAGTAATTAATTATGCAGGACTTGTGAGAGGTGCAACACAGAGGGCAGTTAAGCTTGAGGTTATCGGTAATTCCGATGATGAGCTAATAGAATATCTTGATGATGTTCTTGCAGATTTGAAGTATGAAGATGGTAAGTATAATCTTGTAAGTTTACGCGATACAGACTACCAGAAGAAGCTTGATATACAGATTGATTACTGGGGTAAGCTTAAGAATGAGATTAATAATGTAAGGGAAAACGGAGTTGATAATTCAGATATTGTTGATATGAGTGAGATGTATTTTTCGCTTGCAGACCAGACAGTATCTGCGGCAGAAAGATATTCAGAGGGTATAGCCGACAATATCCATTTTATAGAGACAATTACAGTTATTGATATGGCAGGGCTGCTTTTACTTATAATTATTCAGATGATACAGGCAATTATAATTGTAAGAAAGAATAAAGTGCTTGAACAAAAAGCATATCTGGATGCTCATACAGGACTTCCTAATAAGAGCAGATGTGAAGAGGTATTCCACGATTTAAGATTTCTTGACAAGAATGTTGCTTGTATAATGTTTGACCTTAATAATCTGAAGATTGCAAATGACACATTAGGACATTCTGTTGGTGACCAGTTGATAGTTAATTTTGCCAATATATTAAGAAATGTCATACCGTCAAAGGAATTTGTTGGAAGATATGGCGGAGATGAGTTTGTTGCAGTTATCAGGGATATGCCTAAGGAAGATGTTATAGGCGTGCTTGAAAAGTTAAAGGAAAAGGTTGAGGATTTTAACGACCACGGAAAGAATATTAAGATAAGTTATGCGTATGGCTGGGCATTTTCTGATGATTATACAGAATGTACGCTTAGAACATTGTTTGACAGGGCGGATAAGCATATGTACGAGAATAAACGCCTTGTAAAATTAGCACAACAATAAAATATTAATTTATACAAAATTAATAAAAATGTAATAAAATATTATAAATAATAGAAATATGTCGAATAATGTGATAATATATACAAGTATTATACAATTTTATATTATATTGAATGGGAGATGGATGTAATATGGGTGCTGAGATGAGAAAAGCAAGGAGAACGGATATAGATGTAACGGTATCACTTAATCAGCTAGGGGTAAATGCCGCAGATCGTATTCACAATAAAGCTGATGTTCACGTTGTAGACATATCTAAAGGTGGTATAGCATTTAATTCTAGTTATGATTTTAAGGTTAATTCTTTTTATGACACAGTTATAACTCTTGCTAATGGCGAAAAGCTTTACGTTGTAATCGAAATTCTGCGTAGAGATCCTTGTGAGAATGACGAGTATATGTATGGCTGTAGATTTGTTGGAATGGGTGCAGAAGACCAGTTCAAGATTGAAGCCTACCAGATAGTAGATACAGGTAGTGTGATATAGATAATTATTATGTAACTACATATAACTGAACATAATTTTATATTTATAGTAGTGACATATAATTATCTATGACAAATTAATATTTAACATATAAATCCCCATTGAAATGTTTGTTTTCAATGGGGATTTATATGTGTTTATTTTAAATATTATTTAATAAAGCTTATTAGTTATCTGAATTAAGGTATGTGTCAACATCGAAGGTTTCACCAGCGATAACCTTATTCATAAGCTTGGTTGCTGTGCTTATATCCTCTTCATATGGAAGTACGATAGAAGCACCATATACATTAGATACCTCAAGATGACGATATTCGTCAGTCTTACCAGATATACTGTATGTCTGTATATTCCAAGGTGTGCTGTTGCTTAACTGTAACTTTACAAGGTCAGATATTGCACTTGAAGGTATATTTGTTAAGAACATATCACTAACTGTATCCATAACTGCTGAGTAGCGTGTAAGTATTGCAGGTGATGTGGCCTTTTGAATAATACCTTTAATAACGGCTGTCTGATTACGTCCACGCTGGAAATCACCAGCTGCAAAGGCTTTACGTTCTCTTGCGAAAGCAATAGCCTTTTCTCCATCACATTCATTAGCACCCTGAACAAAATGGTAAGAAACAGGAGCAGCTTCCCATCCATTGGTAAATTCTATCTCTGACTCAATTGTAATACCACCGAGGGCATCAATAACTGCCTGTGAACCAGCAAAATTAATCTTTACATAATAGTCAATATTAATTCCGTACAGATTTTCAAGGGCTTCGATAGATTTATCGACACCATAAGAACCTGCATGTGCAAGCTTGTCATAACCAGTTACACCTGATGAATTACTGATTTTAATATAGGAATCACGAGGTGTAGTAACAAGTAATACCTGCTTGGTTTCCGGATTGATAACTGCTAGAATATTAACATCACTTAGTGCCTTGCTTGCAAGCTTGGTATCTTCGCCGTCATCACTTGATATACCTGAAACATATATAATGAAAGGATCACGTTTTACATTTACATTAGAGGCATCAAGTTCAACCTTTTCTTTGTATTCATAAGTCTTAATTATCTTTATGTTATCCTCAAAATCAGGAAATTCCTGAGATATAATACTCATCATAGAGTGATTGATAACGATAGCCTGAACATTTTTATTATCATAAAGTGCATTAACAAGATTAGACCAGTTAGTATATTCAGTTGGCTTGATTGTCTTGCCGGTTTCTGAACTAATGCTTTCAATGGAGGTATTGATATTGGCATTGCTTGCAGTTGAATTAATGGCAAATTTGTAATTAGCTGCATCATTTAAGTTCTGTGCCTTGTCATTTGAAAGCACGCACACATCAACAATGTCTATCTCAACATTGGCAGCACCAAGTTTGTCCAGTACGGAGTCAAATTTGGCGGCAAACAGATATGTGAATAATATAAGGCAGGACAGCATAACCGATATAAGCTTTCCTAGTATGTGTGATTTCGTGAATTGTGATGTAAAATCATACAGCACTAATAATATAAGTATGATATTAATCATAAATAAATATTTAAACGGAAGAATATCAAGTTTAAACATTTTTAGTAAAAATAACACTGTCAGGACAAGCTGTATAAGAACCAGCACAGAGCCAATAGCGAAAGCCCATGCACGGCGTTTCTTTTTACGTTCGATTTTTGAGAGTGATACCTTAGGTTTGAAAAGGTACTGCATATCATTCTTTACAGAAAATGTATTTTTAGCCATAACTTTTTTCCTCATAGATTTATAATATAGTTTAAATACAAACATAAGACAGTTTAGCACAATATGCTGTAAAAATAAAGAAAAATATGGCAGGTGGAAAATACCTTTTGACCCTGATACTGCATATATGGTATTATATAAAATAATGAAACAAAATGCGTACGGCGCACAGGCAAGGAGAATGATATGGATTTAAGAAACGAAGAGAATATTACAGTGTTTGAACACCCTCTTATTCAGCACAAGATTTCATTACTTCGCGATAAGAAGACAGGAACTAATGAATTCAGAAAGCTTGTAGAAGAGATAGCAATGCTTGAAGGGTTTGAGGCTATGGGTGACCTTGAACTTGAAGATATTGAGGTTGAGACACCAATTGAAACTTGTATGACACCAATGATAGCAGGAAGAAAGCTTGCTATTGTACCAATATTAAGAGCTGGTCTTGGTATGGTATCTGGTATACTTGCACTTGTTCCAACAGCTAAGGTTGGTCATATTGGTATGTACAGAGATGAGGAAACACACGAGCCACACGAATATTACTGCAAGCTTCCAGATCCAATTGAGGAAAGGCTTATTGTAGTTACAGATCCAATGCTTGCAACAGGTGGTTCTGCTGTTGATGCAATCGACCAGATTAAAAAGCATGGTGGTAAGAAGATTAAATTTATGTGTATCATAGCTGCTCCAGAAGGTTTAGAGAAGCTTCACAAGGCACATCCGGATGTACAGATATATGTAGGACATCTGGACAGACAGCTTAATGAGCAGGCTTATATCTGCCCAGGTCTTGGAGATGCTGGCGATAGAATATTTGGTACTAAATAATAATATTCAATATAAAACAGCTTGTCATAATGTATCTTAATCTGATTAAGATACATTATGGCGGGCTGTTTTTAATTCTTGTAGTATTAATGGCACAGAAAAAGCAAATGTATATTTATGGTTCATTGCTTTCCTGTGCCAATTATTATATAGATATTTATTTATTGTCTGTATTGCTTACATATACTCCACGGCTCTGGTCACCTTCTGGATTAACACCAAAGTTGTAGTCATTGCCAGGAAGAATTGCATTAAGGATAATACCAGCAATAGCGGCGATAGCGAGTGCTGTAAGTGTGATATGTGTTTCTCCGATAGTGAATGTAAGACCATCAGAAAATCCAAGTCCACATACGAATATAACACCTGCGATTATAAGATTACGTGACTTAGTAAGGTCAACTCTGTTTTCAACAACATTTCTTACACCGATAGCAGATATCATACCATATAGCATAAATGATACACCGCCGATGATAGCAGTTGGCATTGTTGATATAATAGCTGAGAACTTAGGGATGAATGAAAGTATAACAGCTAATACAGCAGCAATTCTTATAACTGCTGGGTCATAAACCTTTGAAAGTTCAAGTACACCAGTATTTTCTCCATAAGTTGTGTTAGCAGGACCGCCAAGAAAACCTGCAAATGCTGTGGCAAGACCATCACCCATAAGTGTGCGGTGAAGACCTGGCTCTGCGATGAAGTTCTCATCAACAGTTGCAGATATAGCTGACATATCACCAACGTGTTCCATCATAGTAGCAATTGCGATAGGAGCCATAACAAGTATAGCAGTTATATCGAATTTACATATCTGGAACTTAGGTATTCCAACCCAGCTTGCAGATGATACTGAAGCGAAATTAAGTATTGCAGAACCATCAGGGTTAGTAACACCAAAGGCATTAAGTATTAATGCGAATACATAGGAAATAACTACACCCATAAGGATAGGTATAATCTTAAACATTCCTTTGCCCCATATATTAAATATAACGATTACAGCTAATGCAACAAAGGCTAAAAGCCAGTTAGTAGAAGCATTGTTAATAGCTGATGAAGCAAGTGATAAACCTATACATATAATGATAGGACCTGTAACAACAGGTGGAAGAAATCTCATAACTCTGTTGACACCAACAATCTTAAAGATGAGGGCAACAATAAGATAGAATAAACCTGCGATAACTATTCCACCGCATGCATAGGCAGCTTTATCGTTGGCACTCATATCTGCATATATTCCTGTATTTAAGTTGGCAACTGTGTAGAAACCTCCTAAGAATGCAAATGATGAGCCTAAAAATGCGGGTACTTTAAATTTGGAACATATATGGAATATAAGTGTACCAATACCAGCACAGAATAAAGTTACAGAAACTGTAAGACCTCTTGTTAAAGGTTCATTGCACGCACTCTGGAAGTATCCTGCTACAAGTATTGGAACAAGTATAGTTGCCCCAAACATTGCGAACATATGCTGTATACCAAGTATAAGCATTTTAGGAATACCGAGCAGGCGGGCATCACGAACAGCTTCCTGATTTTGAGTCTTTTCGTTCATTTGAGTCTCCTTTTTATTAAATTTTTTCTATGATACCATAACAATTTATTCTTGAAAAGAAAATATTAAAAATAATTATGGATAATATTTATGACTAATGTCTGAATGTATGTTAATATTAAGTATATATTTTTTTAGTGTTTTAATATAATGTTAATATATTTTTAATATAGTGGTACGGGATATAAATAAAATAATTAAGATATGAATAATATAATTAAATATAATAAGATGACAGAATAAGGGAAGAAATAAGATGAATAAGCAGAATATATATGAAAATGTGCGTTATTATATAGGAAAGATTACCGTGATACTTATGATGGTGTTATTCCCATTTATTATGACAGATAAGCTTAATAATGTTACGAAGACAAGATATGTATTCTTTGTTATTGTTGCACTTGTGGGCTGGATTGTAATGATTATTAATGAGATTGTATTCAGAATAATTATATCAGGTGATTATCCGGGGGCAAAGAAGTCCTTAGATATAAAGAAAAATTTCAATATAAAAATAATTTATAATATAAAGAATAGGAAGCATATTATATATTCGATATTATTGATAGCCAGTTCAATAGTATCTTATCTTGTATCTCCGTATAAGAATATAGCCTTATATGGTGCAGGTTCAAGATATATAGGTATGATATTTTTTATTGCAGTGGCATTGCTTTATTGGACAGTTTCGGAGTGTTATGAGTTTAAAGAGATAGATGTAATATTAATTCTGGCGGCTTCGATTATTGTACATATGGTTGCTGTGTTTAATTATATGAATATTGATATATTGCATTTGTTCAGTAATCTTACTATAAAAGAGCAGACAGTGTATATGTCAACGCTTGGAAATATTAATGTATATGGAATGTATACAGGACTTACATTGTCTATTGCAATTGCTGCATATTACAGGGCAGAAACAGCATCTAAAGAAATATTCTATTATATTGCAGTAATATCTGGAATAATTGGAATTATAATATGCGACAGTGATATGGCACTTGTGGCTGTTGTAATTCCGCTGGTTATTCTGTTTCCATATTCAATTAAATCGGTGGCTTTAATTAAAAAATACATAGTGATACTTACGGCAGTTCTGCTTGCAGGACGTGTTGCAGGGTGTATTAAGCTTATTATTCCGGATAGAGTAAGGAAGCTTAGTAATATAATGTCAGGGCTTATATCAACTAATAATATATTTAATATCATAATTATAGTATTATTGCTGTTATATGTATTGATAGTACTTAATGATAACAGATTGCAGAAGCTGCTTGACAATATTAAAATCCGCATAGTCCAGATAATATATTGTGTAATGGCAGGTGGATTTGGAATATATGCAATAGTCCGTGTGATTAGTGATAATATTAATAAAATTGGAGCATTTTATATAACAGATAACTGGGGTTCAGGACGAGGTTACATATGGAGTAATCTTATCAATGGCTATAAGAATTATCCATTTATATATAAAACATTCGGGTTGGGTGAGGGAACGGTTAGAAAGAATCTGAGTTATTATTCAGACAGCCATTGGGATATTTTATATGGAAATGTAGTTGATAACGCACACAGCATATGGCTGCAAATGCTTGTTACTATGGGGTGTGTCAGCGTAATTATTTTATTGGTTATTTTAATTCATACATTGGTCAATTCAGCAAGGTATTGTGTGCCGGATATAATTGCAGGCTTTGGAATGGCGGCTTTAGTGTATGCTGTGCAGGGTGCAGGTAACATTTTGGAAGTAATAACATTTCCAATGTTCATATGTGCAATGGCTATAGTGAATTATAATAAAAATATTGTTAAATAATTGTAAAGTGATATAATAAATATAGTGTATTTGCGTGAAAATTATATACAATTGAATACATAAGAAAGGGGTTTGTAACTATGAAGAAACAAAGGAAAATATCAATTAAGGCCAGGCTTTTAGGAAGCATAATGCCAGTTGTTATTGCCATCGTAGCAGTACTTGTGCTTATTGCTTATCAGGCATCAGCGGGCATAATTGAAAATTATTCACAGAATTTGCTGGAGTCATCGGTAAGTAACCAGTCATCTAAGATAGAAGCCTGGTTAAGTGAGAACCTTGCTTCTTTCCAGATGGCAAAGACCACAATAGAAAATCTTCACCCGGATGATACACAGCTAAAGGCTATTCTTGATGGATATTATAACTATAATGATAATTATCCAGATGGTTTATATGTATCTGACTCTAATGGTAATCTTATAAAGGCGGATAAGTCAACTAAGAAGGAGAGCAATCCTGTACAGAGCATATGGTATAAGGAAGGCCTTACAAGGGTTAATATGGCTGTTGGTTCGGCATATAAGAACGCTGAAGGGGTCAATGTAATTAGTGCTTCAGGTATTCTTAATGACGGAACTGATAATATAAGGGTAATATCAGCAGATATGACACTTGACCGAATTACTATAATTGTCAATTCTTTCATTGATATGGATAATGCAGAGGCATTTCTTGTTGATAAGAATACAGGAGTTATACTTGCTGACAGAGAATCTTCATTAATATCACAGAGGCTTGGTGCTTCCGGACAGAGTGAATATTATCAGAAGGTAGCAGCCAAATTTAATTCTAATGATTATGATTTCACGACTATTGACGGCAATATGACGGTATTTAAAGAGGTCGATGGCACTGACTGGGTATTAGTATCATATATTCCTAAGAATATTGTACTTGCAGAGCTTATACGTTTAAGAACTATTATGATAATTGTAGGAATTATATGTATAATGCTTCTTTGTGTTCTTGTTGAAAGAATGACTAATGTGGTAGTTAAGCCAGTAAAGAATATGACTAAAGCTATCACACAGATGGCTTCTGGTGATTTTACTGTATCAGTTAATGTTAAGGGCAATGATGAGATTGCGGTTATGGGACAGAGCATACAGAAGTTTATTCAGGCTATGCACCAGATGATAGCGCAGATTGGAGATGTATCAGTACGATTAAAGGAGCAGGCAGTCTCAAGCAAGAATGTATCAGTCGAGATGAATACTGCGGCAGATATACAGTCTAAGTCGATGCGTGAACTTAACGACACAGTTGACCAGTTATCATTGTCAGTTAATGAGATAGCAGAAAATGTTACACAGCTTGCAGGTGTTGCCGCAGAAACTAAGAACGATGGCGACTCAGTTGATATTAAAATGCGTGAGACAGTTGAAGTGTCCGAAAAAGGACGAATGGATATGGAACACGTCAGCGAAGCACTTAACAATATTGAGTTATCAATAAGAAGTCTTGAGGAAGCTGTTAATAAAGTTGGTTCGGCTTCTAAGGAAATAGTCGATATTATTAAGCTTATAGGTGATATAGCTGATGAAACTAACCTCTTATCACTTAATGCATCAATTGAAGCAGCAAGAGCAGGAGAAGCAGGAAGAGGCTTTGCAGTTGTTGCTTCTGAGATAGGTTCACTTGCAAAGAACAGTACAGAGTCTGTAGGACACATTACACAGCTTATCATAGAGATTAACAAGCTTGTTGAAGATGCTGTAAGTCAGGCGGGGGACAGTGTTGGAGAGATTGGTGACAGTGCAGTATTAATTCATACAGCAGTAGATACATTTAATACAATATTCAATAATATTAAGGCAACCAATGAACTTATGGCAAATGTTGTTGAGAAGATTGGACGTGTTGATGAGGTTGCTACTAATGTTGCCGCTATATGTGAGGAACAGGCTGCAAGCTCAGATGAGATTATGGCAACATCTGAGTCAATGTTAGGACAGGCTAATAATATTTCTAAAAACAGTGGACAGGTGGAAATCTCAGCAGAAGAATTAGCAGCTTCGGCAGAACAGCTTTCTAATCAGGTACAGCAGTTTCATATATAGAGAAGATAAAATGTCCGGAAAAGAGGTTATAGAATGAAGAAAAGGTTATGTTTATTAATATGTCTGGTAATAATTGTATTAGGTGTTTCCGGCTGTGGCATTGGTACTAATACATCTTCAACAGGCAGTAAGAGCGGTGTAAAAATGTTAATGACACTGGCACAGGCTGATGCCTTTAGAACACAGTTAGTTAACAAAGCAAAGGAAACAGCACAGGAGAATAATACACAGCTTGATATATTAGATGCCAATAATTCAATTGAAAAGCAGGTTGAGCATATTAAGAAAGCAGTTTCAGAGAATTATGATGTAATTCTTTGTAATATGGTAGATAAAGATACTTCATTAGAGCTTGAAGCTCTCGCAGGAGATATTCCTATTGTATTCTTTAATGTATCACCAGATAAATCAAGACTTAAAGCTGGCAAGTATATGTATGTTGGCTCAGATGAGTACACAGCAGGACAGTTTCAGGCAGAATATGTGCTTGATAAGTTAAAATCATCATCAGAGATTAATGTTGCTATAATTAAAGGACCATCAAACCATTCAGCAACTAAGGGAAGAACTAAAGCTGTTAAAGAGATATTTAATGCTTCTGGAAAGAAGATTAATTATGTATTTGAAGACCACGCTGACTGGGAGCAGACAAAAGCAGAGGAAATGTTTAATATATTTTTAAAGACCAACCAGAAATGTGACGTTGTTATATGTAACAATGATACTATGGCACTTGGTATAGTAGATGCGTGCCGTAAAGCAGGGAAGAGTAATATATTAATTCTTGGTATTGATGCAACAAGCGATGGCTGTAAGGCAATAGAAGCAGGAACAATGTCATTTACAGTATACCAGTCTGCTGATGGACAGGGAAAGAGGCTTATAGAGGCAGCTATAGCACTCGGAACAGGAAGCAGTACGAGTGGCATTGAAGGAATATCAGATGACGGCTTATATGTATGGGTACCATTTGAGAAGGTAGATTCAACTAATGTATCAAAGTATAAATGATAAAAAATAAAAATAATAAAAGTTATAAGTGATAAAAAATAAAAGTAAAAAAATACAAGTGATAAACTAGTGGATTTACTGGTTATAATTTATAGTTGATATAATAAAATGCGTGGCATAGTTAATATCTATGTCACGCATTTCATATATTATATACTTTATTATGTAATTATATTTATTGTAGAATTCTGATTATATAATTTATTACATAACTTATATATTATTAGTTATCAGCGAGCAGCTTCTTAGTGGTGTGTAGAGAATAATTCCTTAACCATATCTGCGTTGTATACAACCTCTTTAACGTGGTCAACTTCTATTAAATAGAGTGCGTGTGCGGCAAGATGTTCAGCAGCCTGTTCAAGGTCACGGATACCTGTTGTGTCTTTGAATATATCAAGTACAACATCAAGTCCTTCATCAAGTATAGTACATTCATTCTCGTGAAGACCAATCTTCTTTAATACCTTAGGAAGAGAGAACTGCTTAAATATAGTCTTCTTTTCTTCTCTGGAGTAATCTGGAATATCAATAACTGCAAATCTTGAAAGCAATGGAGCACTAATCTGTTCCTTGTAGTTAGCAGTTGCAATTGGATATACACCGGATGTAGGAATAAGACATTCCATATAATTATCTGTAAATCCAAGGTTATCAAGCAGTGTAAGTAATACATCGGCAGGGTTCGCATTGCCGTTGCTTGAAGTTGCCTTATCAAGCTCGTTGATTATGAATACAAGATTAGATTCACCAGCGTTGTTAAATGCTTCCATAATAATACCAGGCTTGGCATTAGAGTATATTCTTGAACTACCTGTAAGCTGTTCGGCATCATTGATAGAACTCATATCAAGAGTTGTCCAAGGCATTTTAAGGATTTTTGCAACAAGGTAAGCAATCTGCGATTTACCAGTACCAGCAGGGCCTACAAGAAGAATTCCATATGAAGGAAGTGTGTGTGTACGGTTAATCTGAATTACAGTTTCGATAATTCTCTGCTTAACAGACTCCATACCAAAGAGTTCCTCGTCAAGGATACGTCTTGCCTCAACAGGGTCGATTGATTCAAAATAGTTGCTTTTCCACTGTATGTTAAGCATTATTGAAAGAGCTCTCTGTGCGTGACGTTTCTCCTCAGGAGTAACCTCGCTTGAGCGTGCAACAGCAAGGTTTCTTCTAGCCCATAATCTTATGTTATCAGGGAGAGTTATTCCGGCACAGTTAAGGAAATCAGAAATGCTTGTAATACTTGTAAGCTTCATATTGTCGCCTGATTCATCTAATTCGTCATCAGGAATATCATGTGCCACGATACTGCTATCTAAAAGACGTTCTATCATATACTGTAAAAATCCGTCTTCAGATGATAATTTCTGGCTGTTATTAAAAGCAATCTCTCTTATTCTGTATACAGCATAACCATCTTCTACATTCTTACCTGAAAGCTTAACCTTAATGCGGTTCTCACCAAGCCATTTGATAAGGCTTGTAAATCTTGCATCTACCTTAATAATATTGCTTAAGATATTGCCGTCATCTGTCTGGAATTCAAATGCAGTCTTTTTGTATGGATTGGCAAACATTCCGATAGTTTCTGCAGCCCAGTTATGTTCACTGTTATCAAGAACGAATATAGGGTGTTCTGGTGAAGCTGTCTTATTGTCAGATGAAAATGTTGTATAGGTACATTCAAAAGATGATTCTTTTGAAGCATTCTTAAAATCAAATACTGGCATATTGTAATCTCCTGTGTAATTATATATTTATAATATGGACAGTTATAATTGATAGTCACATATGTTTTATAATAACACATTTTAAATAATTAGGAACAATAAATTATGGAATTGTAACAGATGTTGTATTGACTTGGAGTGAGCTTCAAGGATTAATATTCAATTGGATACAAAATGTAATGCAGCAGATATAGTAATAATTGAAATTAAATTAAGAGGTTATGGCAAGAATATGACAATTAATGAGGCAGGCGAACGCTATAATATTCCTATACATATTCTTAAGCTGTATGAAAGCTGGGAGTGGTGCAGAGGTTCTGTTAAAGCAGAATTGTTATTAATATTTATTGAGGTTAAAAGGAGAGTAAGAAATGGCAAATAAACCGGGTGGAAAAATGTTACTTATTATAACAACCTGTATGAGTGTAATTGCGGCATTCAGTCTTTTTAATAATGGACCACAGCATTTGCTGGCTGGTACAAAGACAGCATTATATAATGGACAGAATGTTGTGTATGACAGTCAGAAAGCTGGCGGAAGTCAGGTGGCATATAAGACTTATTGCACAGATAGTAATTGTACATTTCAGTATGCAGGTGAAGGTTTAGATAAAAAGATTGCTGTGATAAATATGGACAAGGACAGTACGGTTACGGATGAGCTTGCTGAAATTGTTGATGCTGACCTTATTGATATGCCAGATGATGTTAGCAATATTAATATCAGCCAGTACAATACTTTATTTGTTAATCCGACATCTGATGATTACAGAGTATCGGATGATATAAAGGAATTTGCCGGCAATGCTAATCTTGATGGTAAGACAATCGTTGTAATATATGATGTGGCACAGGATATTATTAACGGTGTATCAAGTGCGGACGAGCTTATGGATAATACGGTATGGCTTACTGGTGGTAAGCTTTCTGATAATGCTGGTGATGAAGAAATTAAGAACTGGGTTAATGGGCTTGGAATGGAGCTGATAGCTGATGATGAGGAATAGTAAGTCAGGACGGGATTCCGAGTTGTTCAATGGATTTACACAGGTATATTCTTATAATTTTATTATAATTTAATAAACATATCAGACTGGTTGGTAAATATATGTGTTAAAATATAATATATATTCAACTTAAGTTAAAAAGATAGGAATTGGAGTAAATTATGAAAGAGATAAATAATGGTTATTTCACTGGAGAACGCCCATTGTTTAATAGTGAAGATATTAAAATTAATAATACAATATTTGGCGAGGGCGAATCACCATTGAAAGAATCGGACAATATTGAACTTAATAACAGCAGCTTCCAATGGAAATATCCATTATGGTACTGCAAAGATGTAGTTGCTAATAACTGTTCGTGGGCAGAGATGGCAAGAGCTGGAGTATGGTATACAGACAATCTGCTGATTAGAGATACTTTAATTGAAGCCCCTAAGAATTTCAGAAGATGTAAGAATATTACATTGTCGAATGTTGTTATGCCTAATGCGGCTGAGACGCTGTGGAACTGCGATGATGTTACGATGCAGAAGGTCAGTGCCAAGGGTGATTATTTTGCAATGAACAGCCGTAATATGAAGATATTGGATTTCCAGCTTGCAGGTAATTATCCATTTGATGGGGCTGAGAATGTAGAAGTCCATAATGCGAAGCTTTTATCAAAGGATGCTTTTTGGAATACTAATAATGTAATTGTGTATGATTCATATATATCTGGTGAATATCTTGGCTGGAATTCAAAGAATCTGACACTGATTAACTGTACAATAGAAAGTCTTCAGGGTATGTGTTATATAGATAATCTTGTTATGAAGAATTGTACACTTATTAATACTACACTTGCGTTTGAATATTCTAATGTAGATGTACAGATTAATGGAAAAATTGATAGTGTTATGAACCCATCAAGAGGAATTATAAGGGCAGATGAAATTGGCGAACTTATTATGGAAAAAGATAAGATTCATCCTGAGGATACAGTTATTGAATGTCCGGTTATTTCAAAAAGAACACAAAGATGATTATCTGTAAAATATTATTTTACAGTTATCAGATATATTCAGACAGGGATATCTGTGCAAATATGGTTTTTTGATTATCAAAATTTTGCTGGATGTTTTATGTATATTGTTATATTTTTTTATATTTTGCCGATATATTGTATGTAAATAATGTCAGAACGGATTTTGACAGATTGATTTTTCATTCAAGGAGGAGTGGATATGAGTAATACAATTTACAATGGAAGTTATCCTTCAATAGCAGAGAATTATGTTTACAGCAGTACAGGCACTTCAAAGGTAAAGACTAAGAGTGATACAGGTAGCAATACTGCGAAGACAAGCGACACAGCAGTTATTAAGGATACTTCGACAGCTAAGAACACAAAGGCAGACGGAAAGGTTGCTGTAAACGGACAGACAATCGGCAATCCAAGATTAAGTGAGAAGGCATCAAAGTATTATGACCAGCTCAAGAAGAAATATTCTAATATGAACTTTATTCTTGTAAGTGAGGACCAGAAAGAATATGCAAAGGCACAGGCTTCAAACTATGCCAATGCTAATAATATGGTTGTTCTTATTGATGAGGATAAAATTGAGCGAATGGCTGAAGATGAGAATTACCGCAAGCAGTATGAAGGAATAATTGCCAATGCCGCAAGTGGTCTTTCACAGCTAGGACAGAGCATTGCCGCAACTGGAGCTAATGTTAAGGGTTACGGTATGCAGGTAAATGATGGTGGAACAGCTTCATTTTTTGCTGTACTTAAGAAGTCAGGGGCAGCACAGAAAGAAAGGATAGCCAAGAAAGCTGAACAGAAAAAAGAAGCTAAAAAGGCAGAAGCAAAGAAAGCTAAGAAGAAGGAAGAACAGGAACGTCTTGAGAACAAGAAAGACAGCAGGATAGATGATAACAGTGGAATAGAGGAAGATGAGGATACAGTAACTATAACAGCTTCTTCTATGGAAGAATTGTTACAGAAGATACAGGAATATACACAGAAGTATATGAACGATGATGTAAAGACTGATGATGAAAAGAAGGTAGGTCAGCAGTTCGATTATTCTGTGTAAAATATTATTGCAAAAGTACAATGGAAAGATAAATATATTTCTTTCATTAGAGAAAGGGGTTATGTATGGCTTTGAGTATTAATATTAATGTCAATAATTCAGATATTAGCATTAAGAACAGTAAGACTGGTGCTAAGAAGAATATTAAGTCTATATCAGCAGGTAATCTTAACGATATGACGGATAGGGAATTTAATATCAGCCAGAAAAGAAAGATTGCCAGAAAGCAGGCCATGAAGCTTATTTCAGATGCATGGGATAAGGATAATAAAGCAGCACAGGGTATTAAGGATATGGAGTCAGAGAAAGCAGATATTGCTAATATTAATGCTGATTTAAAGTCAAAGCTGAAAGATATAGATAAAAGTCAGAAGGATTTGCAGGAATTATATGGCGTACATTCAGAGTCACAGGAGCAGAAGGATCTTGAATTATTAAAGAAATATCAGGATAACAGAAATGGTGTATCTAATGACAAGTTTAGCAAAGAAGAAATTGACAGATTAAAAGAATTGCAGAATGAGCCATTAACAGAATATCAGAAGAAAGCCCTTATGATTAACAGTTCTAAAGATGTCATAAGGTCTCAGATAGACCAGAATGCTCTTAAAGCAATGAATAAGACTATGTCTATCAATAATGCCAAGTTAGAGCAGCTTAAATCTCAGGATATGTTAAAAGCAGGAGATGCGGCAGACAGTATTATTGAAGCTGCTGATAAAGATATATTTGGTATGCTTGTTAATGAAGGTAAGCAGAATATAGATGATAATATGAAGGAACAGCAGGAAGAAGCTAAGAAAGCAGAAGAAGAGAAGGAAAAGAAGCAAGAGCAGATTGATGAAGCCAAGAAGAAACGTAAGGAAGAGAAAGAGCTTCTTGAAAATGAACAACAGGCAGACAAGCTTGAGCTTGATAATTCAATTAATAGTCAGGCTGTAGACCATTTATCAGAAGCACAGCAGCAGGTTGAGCAGCTTATGAAGAATAATAATATGGTTAATGAAGATATTAAAGGAATTGAGATTGACCTTAATTTCTAATTGACATTTTGTAGTAAATTCGTCTGGCAATTTGTTAGGCAATAATTATTGAAGTTAATAAAAAGCTGTCGTAGAAGACATATTTTTACAGTATATAGAGTTCAATAGCTTCTATATATTGTATAAAATGTTTCATACGGCAGCTTTTATTACTAATTATTAATTGATATATTTCCCATATTTACAGTGGCTTTTAGCAGAGTAGAGGAACTAAGATTATTAGTGTATGTGTTGGAGCATTTATTATTATATAATGTGATATTACCCATATCTACACTAAGGTCGTAACCACAATCTTTATTCTCAGGCATACGGATGGTTAAATTACCCATATCTACATTAATAATTGCTGACTTATATGTGCAGTTATCAAATTTGCAGTTACCCATATTAATCTCTGCGTTAATCTTTTCTATATTGCTTTTAGTAGCTTTAAAGTTACCCATATTTAAAGATGTTGTTAAATAATCAATATCTATAGAGTCGATTTTAACATTTCCTACATTAGAAGATAAATGCAGGTCACTTATAGACACATTTTCAGGTATTCCGATTGTTATTGTGCAATCTGCATTTTTAATATTACCAAGAAAATGTTCTGTAGATTGTGTCACATTAAGAGTGCTGCCGTTTACAACAGCTGTGGCTTTAAAACGTTCTCCGCCCTCATATTTGAAGCTGTAAGTATCGTCTTTTACAATATTGATATCAGCTACAGTGCCATCGATTGTAATATTAGAAAATGCTTTTAATTCTTCATAGAAATCGCAACGGCTTCCAGAAGAGAAAGTGGTTATTAGGTTGAAAGGTGCGGCATTAAATATATTTCCTAATATACCAGCTATTATACAGAATGCAGTTGTTATATATATGATAATAAGATAAATTCTTTTATTCATAGTGTTCTCCTATCTTAGATCCTCATATTATTTTCTTAAAACATTTTTTAATAAAGCATAGATTACCCCGGCAATAGGCCATATAACCCAGGTTATGTGCCAGTAGAATGTTAAAAAGCTGATAGAAAGGTAAATACAGCTGACTGTTGACCAGTACACGGACATAATAGCGGTGGCTGTAGGATTAATATATTCAACAGACTTATTAGCTGTTTTGGCATAATTGCCGGCTATTGTGTCAGGGTTGTTAAGTGATAGAAGCACTTTATAAGCTTTTGAAGCATTTGCCTGATATACAATTAAGAACACACCAATGCCGACAAAGCATAATACTCCGGCACCACCAAGGTCATCAAGAATTTTAAAGTTAAGTGCATCAATTATTATTGGAGGTATAACACTCATGACACATAATGCAACACCAATGCTTAGACATAGCGAATGAATTGTACGCATATGGTCACATTCATTCTGAATATACGAGGCAGACTGGTAGTCAACGCGGCATTGTTTGTATTTGATATCATCAAACTGCTTAAGCATAATACCTGATAATACGAAAAATCCGACTGCAATTGCAATTACTGCCAGCATAACAGCGACCATAATGTTTTCAATAAAGGTAAATCCAATCATATCCCCAATAATAGGAAATATAGGGCTTATAATACATAAAAATACGCCGATTGCAATGAGAATACTTTTCATATTGTAAGCTCTTATGTATTTCTTGATTTCTTCTATCGAAAGGCATCTTCTGTTATCAGAAGGTGTATTGTACTGCTGTCTGTTAAGTCCGAGCGTTTCGGAAAGTTCGTCAAGATTACCGAATTCAGATATAACAGTTCCAACAGCTTCATTCTCACTTAAACCTTCTGATATCAGCTCATTGTATTTGTCTTCCATCATTCCCCATAGTTCCTGCTTGGCACGAAGAACTTCAGGAGTGTTCGGCATGTTGGCGAACATAGTTTCAAGATAACTTTTGATTGTTTCCATAAGTTAATTCTCCTTCTTAATGAATTGTTCAACGACTTCTTTGGTAAGTGCCCATTCTTCACAGCGGGCTTTGTAATACTCTCTTCCGGCATCAGTTATGCTGTAGTAAGTTCTTTTCTTTCCACCATTGTCACCTACACCAGGGAATGAAGTTATATATCCATTCTTTTCCATTCGTGTAAATGCAGAGTAGAGAGTTGTTTCTTTCATAATATACTTTTCATTGGATAGAGCTTTAATCTGCTTAGATATTTCATATCCATATGATGGTTTGTCTAATAGAAGATAGAGTATCATAGTGTCGTTGTAACCTCTGATAATGTCACTACTTATACCAGCCATAAAACCTCCAAAAAAATTACTACGACTGACATACTACGGTAGTCGTAGTACATCTGTCGTAGTATTATATATCATAATATATTATATATTGTCAATACATTTGGTATGAAAATGTTATATTGGTTGGAATATAATGCTTTAACTGCCGTAAATAAAAAGAGGGTTCTGTAGTCAGAAACCCTCTTTTGGCGTGTAATATGCTGAATATTGATTAAATTATATGCTGTATAAGCTTATATCAGCTATGATTGATATTTATATCTTCAGGACAGTTATCCCAGCTTAATACACCAGTTTTTACGGCGTTTTCATATCTTGAAATTTTATATTTCAGGCGTTTCATAGTTGCTTCTATCTGGGCGTGCTGTTCCTTAAGGGCATCAAGCTGTTCCTGTAAAAGCTGTCTTCTTGCTTCAAATGTTTCATCACCTTCCTGATAAAGCTTTACATATTCAATAAGTGCTTCAATAGGAACTCCGGCGTTACGCATACAGATGGCATTTTCAACCCAGCCAAGGTCATTTTCTGTGTAATTTCTTATGCCGCCGGAAGTGCGGGCAACAGTTGGTATAAGACCAACACGTTCGTAGTATCGTAGTGTATCTTGTGAAATATTATATTTCTGGCTTACTTCTTTGATTGTCATAATATCCTCATTTCTGCACACATTTTTGCGCATATCGGGTTTGTGTCAGGTGCGCACAGACACAAATCCCTGGTGTGAAAATTATTTTCACGCTATTACTTCATTCCTGTCCGATTATTTAGCTGATTATTATATTGTTATATTAACACTTAGAGTCAGCTTAAAGTCAAGTGTATTGTGAATGAATTAAAAAAATCAGGTGGAGAAGCACAGGAAATGTGGTATACTGTCATATAAAAGACTGTCCTATAAGCTAGATTAGCTAAGCGTTCTTATACGTACACTGCGGAATGAATGATTATAATAACAGATAAGTGCAGACAAAATTCGTTAGTGCAGGACAGAGTTGTGATACAGTAAGGTGTTTGGAAAAGAGGTTTATTATGGGTTGTGATAGCGAATTTTATAATAAAATAAACAAGCTTACAGATTTTATTAGTGAGAGTAACAGCATAGTATTCTTTGGAGGTGCTGGGGTATCGACAGAGTCTGGAATACCAGATTTTCGCAGTAAGGACGGTTTATATAACCAGCACGATGTCGAATTTGATATGTATGAGCCAGAATATCTGCTCAGTGAAGAGTGCCTTCATCATAAGCCTAAGGTATTTTTTGAATTTTACAGACAGAAAATGGATGCAAGAAATGTAAAGCCTAATATAACGCATTATATGCTTGCCAGATTAGAGAAGCTTGGAAAGCTGGATAAGATTATTACACAGAATATTGATGGACTTCATCAGATGGCTGGAAGCACTAATGTGATTGAGCTTCACGGTGCAACTACAAGAAATTATTGTGAAAAATGCGGTAAAAAGTATCCGGCAGATTATATATTTGAGAGCAGGGAAGCAATTCCCAGATGTGTTGAGTGTAACCATATGATACGACCAGATGTGACTTTGTATGGTGAACAGCTTCCAGCAGGTGCATATGAGAGTGCGGTGGAGGCTATAAGAAAGGCTGATATGTTAATAGTGGCAGGAACATCATTAAAGGTATATCCAGCGGCAGGGCTTGTATGGGAATTTGCTGGAAAGCATCTTGTCGTAATGAATAAAGAGCCGTTGGATTTCAAGCTGGATATGAATAAAGACATAGAGTTTAATTGTGCAATGGGTGATGTGTTCAGGGCACTTGATAAGAATATATAAATAAACATACTTTACCAGGCTGCCTGATTAAAGTTGACTTGCCCACATTCTAATGGTATGTTGATATAGCATTTTAATAATGAATGTAAACAGAATGGAGAAATCATATGTCAGGGAATAAAGAACAGATAGATGTTTCATTAATTGGTAATGACAAAATAGAAGAAGCAATTGTTAACATACAGAAAGCACCAACAGAGGAAAATCTTGTAAGAGCATTATCTATAGTAAGACACAGAATGAATGATAAAGGTCAGCTGATAATAGCAGTAGAGCCACCATTGCCAGATGGTAAGCTTAATTTGCAGGTTATAAAGACAGAAGATGGACAGATGTGGTGGACAGCATACACAAGTTTTGATGAAGAATTAAAAGGTGCAGATAATATTAAATCAACATTTTTAACCGATATAGATAAGCTGTTAAAGTCAGCTTTGCAGGTTGATGAGATTAGCGGTATTATAATTAACCCTTGGAATAAGACACTTATGCTTGATAAAGAACTTATAAAGATTATAATAGGAAAAGAACAATAAAATGTTATATAGGTTTATAGGTATGAAAAAGAGGCGTAAGATAATATGCAGGAATTAAATAAAGCGATAGATGATATATGGTCAAAAGGTGAATTGTCAAATGGGATAACAACACGCTATGCTGTGCCTGAAGATGCAAAAAGACTTCTTGAGATATATGCACCATATGTAGAGAATACAGCAATAACATTTGAATATGATGTACCAACACTTGAAGAATTTATTGAAAGAATCAGACATACACTTGAAAAGTATCCATATATTGTAGCGTTGAATAATGGCACAATCGTTGGTTATGCGTATGCTGGAATGTTCCACGAAAGAGAAGCATACAGCAGATGTGTAGAAACATCTATATATGTTGATAATAATATGAAGCATATTGGCATTGGTGGAATACTTCATAAGGCATTAGAGGATGAGTTAAAGAAAAATGGTTTCCTTAATATGTATGCCTGTATAGCCTGCCCTAAGAAAGAAGATGAATACCTTAACAGAAACAGCATAGAGTTCCATAGTCATCTAGGATACAGGCTTGTAGGAGAATTCTATGACTGCGGATATAAATTTAAAAGATGGTACAATATGGTCTGGATGGAAAAGCTCATCGGGGAACATATTGATAAATAAAATATATAATATGCAGAAAAGAGGAGTGGTATGAAAAGTACATTAATTAAGGATACAACTAAATCAGAGAGAATAGATCTTGTTAAGCAGTGGGAGGAAAGTGAGGGCTGTGAGAGCAGTGGAATAGATCTTATGGAATTCTTCCGTGATTATATTGACGGAGTTAAGGAGATTTCAGAGGTTAATGCAGCATTTACGGCAAGATACATTTCTGAAATTCCTGATGATAATTCAGGTATGAGCTGCGGAATGGGCGGCAGGAGATAAGGAGAACTGGCGTGAAGAATATATTATTAATAGCTACTGGCGGAACAATAGCCTGTTCGTCCTCTGATGAAGGGCTTACACCATCAGCTAATGTCAACGAACTGCTTTCATATATACCGCATATTAAAGGAAAATGTAAGCTTTCAGGAATTTCAATAATGAATATCGATAGTACCAATATGAATCCTGAACTTATGATGAATATTGCAAAGACGATAAAAGAATACAAGGATGATTATGATGGATTTGTCGTGGCACACGGAACGGATACAATGAGTTATACCGCTGCTGCACTTGTATATATGCTGAATAACTTTTATAAGCCTGTTGTTATAACTGGATCACAACTGCCAATGGAAGCTGAATATACAGATGCGAAGAAGAATTTATCAGATGCTGTAATATATGCGTGTGAGGGAAGGGCTGGTGTATATGTGGCATTTGATGGGTGCATAATTAATGGTGCACATGCAAGAAAGGTTAAGACACGCAGTTATGATGCATTTGAGAGTGTTAATTATCCAGTTGTTGCACATATTAAGCATAGCAGTATAACACATAATGAGGCTGTGCAGGGTGACTATAATAAGTCTGATAACAGCGGAATAGAGCCGGAGTTATGTTCAGATATGATGCTTATTAAGCTGTTTCCGGGAATAGATAATAAGATATTTGAATTTATTAAGGGACACTATAAAGGTGTTGTTATTGAAAGCTTTGGGATTGGTGGAATTCCGAATATAGATAACAATATTGTAGAAGAAATTCACAAGCTTATAGAAGCTGGTGTTGCAGTCGTTGTGACAACACAGTGCAATTATGAGGGTGTTGATCTTGATATATATGAAGTGGGAAAGAAGCTGGCTAAAGAAAATGTTATCATAGCCGCTGATATGACGACAGAAGCGGTTGTTATGAAGCTTATGTGGGCATTGGCGCATTTTGGTAAAAATGCAGTTACAGATATTAAGAAATATATTGAAACGCCGGTATTCTGTGACAGAAGTTATTAACAGCAGGGAGCTTATGACAGCTTCAATCAATGAATGCAGACGGAATAATTAAAGAATATTATATAATATAAAATACCCTGTTATGTAAGGATTAACTCCAACAAGTTTATTCTTAATCCTTACATAACAGGGTATTTTGTAATATGTTGATTATTAATTATTGATTATTGTGCTTAATAGTGTCTATAAGACTATGCATTCTTGTATTGATTGATTCAAGAATCTTGATATTGGCATCTTCTGTATTAGTGGTTTCAGCAGCGTGTGCAGAGAGTTGTTCGGATACAGCAGATATTGTCTGTATAGAGTCAACAATTACGCTGTTAGCCTGTTTGAGTTCATCAATACTTGATGAAAGTCTCGAAACATTATCACGGACAGTATATGTATTAGTCTGAATATTATCAAAGCTTTTGGCTGTATTCTCAGTAGAAGACTTTTCAGTATTAATTCCGTCTATCATAGTGTAGATAACTGATACAACATCTTCAATAGCTGATGACATATTATGTATAAGCTTTGTTATATTCTCAGTTGCATCACCTGTCTGTGTTGCCATTTTGGAAATCTCAGAAGCAACAACTGAGAAACCTTTTCCGGCTTCACCAGCTCTTGCAGCTTCAATACTTGCATTTAATGCTAAGAGTTCTGTCTGGGAAGCAATTTCCTCAATCATAACAATAATAGAATGCATCTGTGAAATATGGTTGTTAAGGTAAGTAAGCTTATCAGCAACCATTTCCCCGTTCTTAACAGATATATCAACTGTAGTAACAAGCTGCTCAATATCTTTACTGCTCTGTGTAAGAATATCAAGGGTTTCTGCCATACTTGCAGAGATTTCATTAGCGGACATATCTACAAGTTCAACCTTTTTCTGAATTGCATCTGTCTGTGTAAGCTGGTTCTGTACGGCATTGGCTGTATCAGTTGCACCATTGGATACGTCAGACATAGTTGACTGTGTAATCTTTGAAGATTTCTGTAGCTTTTCTAAATCAGCATATACTTCAGCAATACCATTCTGCATTTTAGCGGACATTTCTGATATCTGACTAAGAAGCTCATCACTCTGTTCTTTTGATTTGGAAATGTTCTTAATCTTCTGGTCTGCATTAGCTTTTGTTGTAAGAGCAAGCATACAGGCATATATACCAGTTAGTAATACAATTATGAGCTGTATAACGGCGGCATCAGTTCCAAGATAGCCCATTCCGCCAGTTCGTGCACCGATAATAATAGTGATAATATTTTCAATAACTACGCCAAAATTGACAAGAAACATAAGACGGAATTCGTTATATAATGAAACAATAAATACCATAGGAAGTGCAAAGGCATACATAGTAATACTTGTTGTTGTAAATATGTTGCAGGTATAGAAAACAGCATATCCTATAGCTACTAAGTGCTTGATTGCATTAGTTTCGTGGTTTTTGTTCCAGAAAATAAATTCAGCAATTACAGGCGCAATTCCGATAGCAAAGATAATAATTGCGTAGGCGAGTGATGTTATACCGACTGCTGTCTGCATAAAAACAAGAAGGCTGATAACAAGCACTTCTATTAAGTGTGATAGCATAGCTACACGATTGTTTCGTTCCATTTCGGGAACTTCTCTTTTGATTTTGATAGGCATAAGTACCTCCTGATGTATATTGTTATTTAAGTGCCTAGAATACTAGCTCTCATTATAATATATATAATTTGATATTTCAATGATACATTTCTGGTTCTTCCGACACAGATAGCTTTTATATAATAATTACATTTTTTGTCAGATTAATGCTGTCTTTATAATACTCTATTGATTGTTTCGTTTTGAATATTTATAGGCATTATTTCTGTAAAATAATATGAAACAGCGATATTTCACCTTGAAATTATACAATAATAATTATAATATACATTTATAAAATAAGTTTATAAAAGTTGGAGGTGCCATATGTTATTTAAAAATCCAATCATTCCGGGATATAATCCTGATCCAAGCATATGTCGTGTAGGAAGTGATTATTATATTGTGAATTCCACATTTGAATTCTTCCCAGGAGTGCCTGTATATCATAGTAAGAATTTGGTTAACTGGGAACTTACAGGATATTGTCTGGACAGGCGTTCACAGTTAGAACTTGAGGACTGTCGTAATTCGGGAGGAATATATGCACCAACGATACGATATCATAAAGGTATGTTTTATATGATAACAACAAATGTTACTGATAAAGGTAATTTCGTTGTTCATACAGAAGATATTAACAGCGAATGGTCTGAGCCGGCGTGGATTGACCAGGGGGGAATTGACCCGTCATTATTCTTTGATGATGATGACAAATGTTATTATTGTTCAACGGGAATAATTGACGGTGTACGTGGAATTGTTGCATTTGAGATAAATCCGCTTACAGGTGCAATATTATCTGAGAAGAAGCTTATAAGTGAAGGTTGTGGTGGACAGTGTCCGGAAGGTCCACATATTTATAAGAGGGATGGCTGGTATTATCTTATGATAGCAGAAGGCGGAACGGAATATGCACATCGTGAAACAATCCAGCGTTCGCATAATGTATATGGCCCATATGAGGCTTGTCCGGATAATCCTGTTATATCGCATAAGGAATATAAGAAATCAGAGATTCAGGCGACAGGACATGCGGATTTATTAGAGGATGAGAATGGCAACTGGTGGCTTGTGTTTCTTGGAATAAGAAGATTCAGCCATGCTTTGCTTCATAATCTTGGAAGAGAAACATTTCTTGCACCAGTAAAGTGGGAAAATGGCTGGCCAGTTGTTGGCTATAATGGCAATGGAACAATTGAGCTTGTAATGGATGCACCACTGCCTGGACTTGATTGTGAAGAGAGTTCTGCCAATATCCGTATTGATAAGCAGTCCGGACAGCCAATTCTGTACGCAGACCACAGTGTGGATATAGATTTTACAGATGAATTGCTTGATAAAAGGCTTCAATATACAAGAAATCCTGATACGTCAAAGTATATATATGATAATAAAAATGCTGTGCTTACACTTAAGGGAACAGATATAACACTTAACACGGCTGGCAAATCGCCAACAATTGTGTCATTTAAACAGCCGGAATTCACGACAACTTTATATGCATGTCTTGATATAGCCAGATGTAATGCAAAAAGATGTGGCGTTGCGGCATATTACAATAACGATTATCACTATGAGATATACATAGGTAATGATGATAATGGCAGGTATATAGGATTTTATAAACATATACACGATATGGGTGTGGAGCTTGAAAGAGTTACCATTAATAATGAAGATATGAATTCAAAGCTTTTGATAAAAATAGATACAGACAGGGAAAAGTATACATTTTCTTATGCAATATCTGACACTGCTAATCTTGGTGCAAGGGTGGCATACAGGCAGATAGGTTCAGGACTTAATGCCGGACTTAGCACGGAGGGTACGCGGACAATGACATTTACTGGTACATTGTTCTCGTTATTTGCGGAAAATGGAGATGGTGTATTTAACATAGGGGTAAAGCTTTTAATCAATCCAGATGAGAATTATACATTATAATATAATTATGTTTGTAGATTAATGTATACAGAAATGAGGGTAATTATGGGAGATAATAACTGGTCATATTCAAAAATATATAAAGAAATTAAACCCTATGAGGAATATGGTATGTATGATGTTGCGTGGCACGATGGTATGTCAGCGGCAGATGGACACATAGGTGTAATTACATCGTGTGCACCTTTAAATGACAGCTTTATATTCCAGAATGTTGAGTATATTATGCCGTCAGAAGAGCCAAGATATGTGCCTTTAGAGGTTGAAGGACAGCTGGATGAGGCAAGGCAGTCAGTTATTAATATGGACGATACCTGGGATATACACAACAGAAAACGTACCAATATGTATTGTCATCATCCAGGACACCAGCTCAGGGTGGAATTATGCAGGAGTGCTGATATAACAGATACTAACGCATTAATATCAGAAGCTGCAAAACACCCTCAGATGACACAAAATGATGATATAAATATTACGGATTATGAACGATATACAGATTTTAACAGGTCTGAGATTGTTGTTAAATATAAGGCAGATGGAAGAACTATAACTAAAAGAACTTTTGCATCCTTGACTGATGATGTTGTTATTACAGAGATTACAGGAGCGAAGGATTTTACCATTAATATTTCAGTTGATGATTTTGAGTCAATGCATAAGTTTGGTATGGATAAGAATAAACAGGCAACCTCAGAGAGAGGAATGAAGTATTCGCGTTTTGTTAAAGATGATATAGTTGGTGTTGTGGCACATTATCCTTCATTTGAGGGAAGTGAGCTTGCAAATGGAGGGTTTGCAGGTGCAACCAGATTTATTACAGATGGTATAGTCAATATGATAGAATTGAATAAATCAGACAAGGCATATACCTGTATAGATAATATAGTACCAATTATTCAATTGAATAAATCGGACAAGATTATTCTTATAACATATCTTGATTGGACAGATAAGCTTGGCAGGCTTGAAGATTTCCAAGCAGAATGTGGGAGTGGCAGTATATTTGATACAGAGCTTGTTAGAAAATGCTTTGTAAAGGTAAATGATAGTTTAGGCACAGCTGATAAAGTGTTTTTTAATAGTAAAGAAATTTTCTATGATGCTGCAATCAAAGAACATAGTATTAAAAGTGCTGAAAGATATAACAGGGTATCATTACATTTATACGATAATACTGATTATATATCTAATAAAAATAATAAAGAAAAGAAATATCATAATAATGTCTCTAAAGCTGATGGAAATAGTAAATTCACAATAGCTGATAATGAAGATAGGTGCAATATATATAATAGGTCAACTAATGAGGAGCTTCTTGATAAGCAGAAAGAAGTTCCAGACATTTTTATGCCTCTTCTTGAAAGAATATATAATAATGCAAGATATGGGCTTATGTCAGGGGCTGGCTATACAGCACCAAGGCTTAATGGACCAGGTGTTGGAGAGTGGAATCTGATGTGGCGTAATGCGTATACCATGGATGCTAATGTTAATATTCAGGTATCGGGAATCAACAGCGGCAATATGTATGAAGTTGGCGTTGGGTATATTTGGTTCGTATTAAGACAGCTTAAAGACTGGGAGATTAATGCTAAAAAGGTATATGGAATGAAAAATGCCCTGTTAGCACCTATCAATACTGACGGACAGAGGGCAATGATGGTTGAGTATGACATTAACTATCCGTTCCAGTATTGGAATACGGGTGCAAGCTGGATGATACTTCCTATAGCAGAATGGGTTGACTGCTATGGTGATGTGTCAATTACAACAACTGATCAAAAGATAATAAAGCAGTATAACAAAGAGGTCTTTAATGTAAAGAAAGATATTCTTATGCCGCTTCTTCAAAAAACTTATAATTTCTGGGAACAGCTCTGCACGCCTGAATACTATACGGATATTGAGGGCAATGCAAGATATGAAAAGGGTAAGACACATTTGTTTACTGGTGAGAAGTATCTTATAATTCCGTCATTTTCACCAGAGAATAAGCCACTTGGTTATAAGAGTGCGATAACAGCCAATGCTTCAATGGATATAGCTGCTGCCAAAGATATTATAGCTATGTATATTGATATGGAAAATGAACTTCAGAATGAAGGATACAAGGAAAGAATTAAGAAGGCTGAAAAGTTAAATAATGAGCTTCCGGATTATCAATATGATGAAAGCGGTGCAATAAGAGAGTGGGCTATGAAAGAGTATCAGGAAAATAATGCCCACAGGCATATAAGCCACCTTTATTGTGCGTGGCCGGCATATCAGACACAGCATAATAATAAGCTTGCCAACGCCTGCCGACAGGCTATATTAAACCGTAATAAGGAGAATTCCGGAAAAGATGACACGGCATCACACGGCTGGATTCATAAGGCACTTGTTGAGGCAAGGCTTAAGAATTCAGAGGAAGTGTATAATATATTAAATATGCTTGTGCATAGCGATATATTTTATTCAACATTATTTACCGACCATAATACGAACAGGGCTAAGGGTGTCGCCTGCACAGATACATTATATGGAATAACTGGAATTATTAATGAAATGCTGGTGTATTCGGATAAGAACACGGTAGAACTGCTTCCTGCATTAAGCAGTAATATACCAGCAGGAAATATAAGCGGACTTTTAACACGTGCTGGTGTGAGAGTTGATTATTTAAGCTGGGATGTTGATAAGAGAAATGTAAAAGCAGACTTAACTGCATTACGGGATACAAGCTTTAATCTTGTGCTTAATAATAAGGCGTATATTGGTGAGGAAAATGAAAGTAAATGCGTTGCAGTTCAGTTAAAAAATAGTGAAAGGTATTGCTTTATGGGTTGATAGTGAAAATGCGGAAACACCGATATAGTAGAGTGTTTCCGCATTTTTTATTTTATTTGAACTTGAATGTATTCTCAAGTGTCTCCCACTTGGTATCTTTCTCGCTGAAATTAAGTGGGGTTCCGTCTTCAAGCTTGTATCCAGATGGGTCAGCACTGCCTGAATATTTGCCTGTAACCTGTGGCCATTCAATGCCAATGCTTGGGTCGTTCCACGCAAGACCGCCCTCATCACCAGGATGATAGAAGTCAGTTACTTTGTAGCAGAATTCAGCTTCGTCACTTAATACGAGGAAGCCATGTGCAAAGCCTTCGCTTATGTAGAATTGTTTTTTGTTCTCTTCTGTAAGTTCTACGCCAAACCATTTGCCGTATGTCTTAGAGCCTGCACGAAGGTCAACAGCAACATCAAATACGCTTCCTTTTATTACACGGACAAGCTTTCCCTGAGGGAATTCTTTCTGGAAGTGTAAGCCACGAAGCACACCTTTAACAGAGCGTGACTGGTTATCCTGAACGAATACCATATCAAGACCGGCTTCGTGCATATCATTCTGATTGTATGTTTCCATAAAATATCCACGGTTATCACCGTGAACAGTAGGTTCTATTATATAAAGTCCTTCAATATCGCAAGGAGTTACTTTAATCTGTCCCATAATTAGTGCCTTTCTGCTTGTATTGTTAATAGTAATATATTGCCACCTGACAAAAATTACAATGTCAGGTAGTATTTGTTAATTGTATTTTAGCGGTTAGAATACATTTTCTCATAGTAGTTCTGGTATTCGCCTGAGATGATAGTTTCCCACCATTCCTTGTTGTCAAGATACCACTGGATTGTCTTCTTTATGCCGTCTTCAAACTTAGTTTCTGGTAACCAGCCAAGTTCGTTGTGGATTTTAGAAGGGTCGATAGCATAACGCATATCGTGTCCCTTACGGTCGCCAACGTGAACGATAAGTGATTCTGGCTTGCCAAGTTCTTTACAGATAAGCTTAACGATGTCAATATTTCTCTTTTCATTATGTCCACCGACATTGTATACTTCACCAACACGGCCTTTGTGAATGATAAGGTCAATAGCCTTGCAGTGGTCTTCAACATAAAGCCAGTCACGGACATTAAGACCTTCACCATATACAGGAAGTGGCTTATCATTAAGAGCATTGGCAATCATAAGAGGAATAAGCTTTTCTGGGAAGTGGTATGGTCCGTAGTTGTTAGAACATCTGCTTATAGTTACAGGAAGTCCATAAGTTCTGTGGTAAGCTAATACTAAAAGGTCAGCACCAGCTTTTGATGAGCTGTATGGGCTTGATGTATGTATAGGTGTTTCCTCTGTGAAGAAAAGGTCAGGTCTGTCAAGTGGAAGGTCACCATATACTTCATCAGTAGATACCTGATGATAACGCTTAATTCCGTACTTTCTGCACGCATCCATAAGAACAGCAGTACCTTTGATGTTAGTGTCAAGGAATACTTCCGGGTTCTCGATAGAACGGTCAACGTGTGACTCGGCGGCAAAGTTTACAACCATATCTGGGTGTTCTTCTTCAAAAAGCTTGTATACAGCTTCTCTGTCAGTAATACTTTCCTTAACAAATCTGAAGTTAGGATTATCCATTACAGGAGCAAGTGTTGAGAGATTGCCTGCGTATGTAAGGCAGTCAAGACAGATAATTCTGTAATCTGGATATTTCTTTAACATATGGAAAATGAAGTTGCTTCCGATAAATCCGGCACCGCCGGTAACAATAATATTCATATATAATC
>OGNQ01000147.1_pt1 | contig 68599 bp, 41 predicted proteins | sample 1573481 | NCBI WGS metagenome assembly OGNQ01 (sample SAMEA2581920, study PRJEB24529) | metagenome | biome: Human gut stool | place: China | collected 2011 | reverse complement strand
AAGGTCAGGAATGTTGCTGTCCTCGGCTGTATATGCTGTGCCATCAGACTTTGTGAGTGCCTGAACACCTACAACACGAATGGTGTCGTCCAGAGTGAACATATTGGCATCGTCCACAGGGAGTGACACACTCGCACCACTTGTCTGAGCTGTCAGAGCCTTATTCGTTGTACACTTGATTTCACGTGTGCCTACAGAGTAATACTTAACCTCGAATGAGTTAGTGCTACTTGATTTTGCGTAACGTGAAATCTGGTCGATAGGTGTTGCCATCGGGCGAATCTTTACAATGCGCTTATCGACATCGCTCAGATAGAAGTTCGGGTCGCCATTGTCACGACCTGCTGTCTCAGTGGCAATACCATCAGTACCGCCTGTGCCGTCAGCACCACCTGTTGTCTTACCTGCATCGGGCAATGTAGACGCATCTGCCATCATAACACCGCCTGACGCACCAGTCACAAATGCCAGCATGACAAGAAGCATGCGACACAGAAAACTCGTTGTCTTTTTCACTGTTTTCATTGCGTTTTAATTAAAAATTGTTGATAAATAAATGAGTTACATTACTTGTTGATAGACCTGCGTTTCTCGCCACCACGCTCCCAAATGTTCTGCACACCATCATAACGACCGATAGCACCCATATCAGGCATTTCACGAGCAGCACCCTTACCGCCTCCGTTCTTACCTGCAAGATTGGCTGTGCCGTCATTCTTGTTCTGCTTGCGTAGCTTCTCTTCAATCTTGGTATTCTTACCTCGGACTTCGCCCTCTCGGTCGGCTTGCTCCACATCGCTATCATGGCGAATTGCTTTCAGAGCCATCAAGATACTCTCTCGTGAGAACTTTCCGACAATGCCGTCACGAACGATAGCAGCGAGGAAAGAGATTGCCTCCGAAGTGTCTTCGGGAGTGAGTTCGCCTTTCTCTTCCATTTCGTCAAGAATGGCGTTTGTCTCGTCAATGTTCTTGTGGTACTCCTCTTCGTACTTGTCCTCCTGCGTCACACGCTCCGTCCACTCCTTGCTGGCTTCCATGAGCTGCTCCTGAATCTCTGGGTCGTCAAAGGCTTCTTTCGCTTCTGGTCCAAACACACGAATCATTGCGACAAGCGGATGCTCTCCATTTCGCCAGCGTGTCAGAAAAGAGGCACTGCGTGGGTCACTTGTGAACAAGTCCGAGAAAGCCTTTTCACGCTCTTTGTACCCTGCAATTTCTTTGTCGTAATTATCGTAATCGTCATTGATTTGACCGAATAACGATTCATCGTCAACAAATTCCTTGTCTGGATACTTGGTTTTTAATCGCTCCGAATATCGGTCACGATTACTCTTAACTTCCGTACTTTTAGGCATAAACTTGTGATTTACTTGTTGTTTACATTTTAATGATAGCAAAAGTAAGAAGGAATTTCCGAGTAATACGTTTATCTTTTTACGCTTTTATTTGTAACTTTGGAACACAGAAAGGACTGCGTATGAAGAAAAAAGGAGCATTAATGGAATATTCTCAGGAGCGGTTAGACGACCTCATGAGAGCATACGATGAGTATATCGAATCGTGTGCCTATATTCGTATGCCCGAAGTCTATGCCCAAATAGTCAATATGCCGTCAAAGCGTTTTTGGGTCAGCGATATACGAGCATCGTTAGTGGTCTCAGCTATCATAAGGGGAGAAGCAAAACTTTCTGAAATGTGGGGAACGAAACGAGAAATGTATGAGGAGATATACAGGCGTGTCATGAAGCTACGAAAGCATTACCCTGAATCAACGATTTCAGAACTATGCCACAAAGTTGTACAACAACCTGCACCCAAATTCTATCTAACACCCGGAAGCGCAAAGCAGATGGTTTGTAAAGCAAGGAAAGAATGGATAAAAAGAAAGTTGAAAAGATTGCATCTCTTATAGTCGCACTTGTAGCGTTCTGTTTGTCATTCGTACAAGTCACAGATTGGGCTGCGGTAGGTATCTATGCCGACTGCGGTCTTGCTTGCCGTATGCTATATCCTTTCTTCCACGCAAATGTTTTGCACGCTGCGCTCAATGCTTGGTGTCTCCTGTCTATTGTGTTCATATACGACATATCTCTTTGGAGGCTCATTTGCTCATACGTTGTTGCCGTGACCGTTCCTGTTACCACTTTGTCATTGTGGCTCGGTGGGGTATTCACAACTCCAACGGTCGGTCTGTCGGGTATGGTGTTCTTCCTCTTTGCGTCAATCACATTTGAGGTGGAGCGTAAATTGTACTATCAGGCATGGATGCTGTTCTACCTTGCGGTAGGCTTCATCTTCCCGAATACAAGTGCGTGGCTGCACCTGTATTGCTATATTGTCGGGCTGTTCTTTGCCTTGCTTGTTAAACCTGTCAAAATCTAAGAGTATGGCAAACTACATAATTCGCAAGATACTGGAGGAAAATGACAGACGCAATGCCGAGGTGTACGCCAAGTTTAACCCGATAACTGGATTAGGCTCAATAGGCGAACGCAAAAAAGTTTGCATCGAAGATTTCCCTATAAAGAAGCAATACTTACCAGTTGAAATGATGCGTGTTCCGCTGGTGAAGAAACTCATGGAATATGGTTCTATTGAGAAGTATTTGACGGAAGACACCGAAATGCAGTCTTCCGAAGAGGACTTTGAGGAAAACCGTGAAAAGGTTATAAAGCAGTTCGTCAAATTGCGTTGCCGTTACGACTTTGCTTTTTGGGCTGCATTATATGTGTATATCAAATGCAAGGGCGGTGGCGAAGATGTTTTGTTTCGGTTGACACGCCCACAGCGTAAGTTTGTTGAACGACTTGAACGACTGCGTAAGGCTGGCAAACCTATCCGACTTGTGCTGCTGAAAGCACGACAATGGGGCGGTTCTACCACATCGCAGATATACATGGCATGGCTACAACTCATGCACAAGGTTGGCTTGAACTCGCTCATCATTGCGCATCAGGGTGCAGGTTCGGACGAAATCAAAGATATGTTCGACCGAATGATTAAGGCATACCCTGTTGAAATGCTACATAGAATTGATGAGACATACAACGAAAACGAGCCTAAATTGGTGGGTGTCGGTAAATCGGGAAGCATTCACCGTGTGCCTCAGCGAAACTGCAAGATTAAGATTGGTACTGCCGAACGCCCTGACTCTTGCCGTGGTGGTGACTACAACCTTGTTCACCTCTCTGAGGTTGGTCTGTGGAAAGTTACTGATGGAAAGAAGCCGGAAGACATTGTGCGCTCGGCTTGCTCGGGTGTCCTGCTGAAACCTTACACGATGATAGTGTACGAGAGTACGGCTAACGGTACAGGCAATTTCTTCCAAAAGGAGTATGACGATGCAAAAGCAGGCAAATCGCAGTTTGAAGCGATGTTTGTCTCTTGGTTCGACATTGAGCAGTATTCAATGACTATTGACAACATAGAGGAGTTCGCAACAAATCTGTTCGCCAATAGAGAAAATGAAAACGTTTCATCTTCTCGTGAGGAAAACGGCAAATATCTGTGGTGGCTGTGGGAACTTGGCGCAACACTGGAAGCTATCAACTGGTACATACATGAGCGTGCAAAGTACACCGACCACGGATTGATGGCTGCGGAGTTCCCATCTGATGATGTGGAAGCGTTTGTGCATTCTGGTGCCAGAGTGTTCGACAAATACAAGGTTGAGAAACTGCGCCCATCATGCAAACCTCCTAAATTCATTGGCGAGGTGTATGCCGATGAAGACGAGGGTAAGAACGCTCTTAGCAACTTACGCTTCTCTGAGGACAAACAGGGGTTGCTGTGGATATGGGAAAAGCCTGAGATTGACGATAAGGAGATAGTGACAGAACGCTATCTGACCGTTGTTGATGTCGGTGGACGCTCAAACAAGGCTGACTTTTCTGTTATACTTGTCGTTGACCGTCTGTTTATGGCAGAAGGTGGAAAGCCTGTTGTCGTCGCTCAATGGTACGGACATTGTGACATAGACATCTTAGCATGGAGGGCTGCGCAGATTGCTGCTTACTATGACAACTCGTTGCTCGTGATTGAAAGTAATACTCTGGAGACGCACGACAAAGAAAGGCAAGTTGAGGGAGGCGACCAGTCGCAATTTATCCTCAATCAGCTTAATGGAGTATATAGCAACCTGTATGCACGAAAGCAGTCAGAGGAGGACATCCGTGAAGGATTGCCTGTTAAATACGGCTTCCACACAAATGTTTCAACAAAGCCGATGATTATCTCAACACTGGTAAAGGTCATACGAGAGCAACTATATACAGAGCGCGACCAGCGTTGCCTTGATGAATATCTCTGCTACGAGAAGAAACAGAATGGTGCGTATGGTGCGATTACAGGCAAGCACGATGACTTGCTTATGACACGAGCAATAGGACTGCACATCTGTTTCTATGAAATGGACACACCAAAATTCGTGCCTCGTCAGGGAAGATTCAAAGTAAGAAAGAAAAAGGTTGTTTCGGCAGCCTCAATATAAAACATATAAACATCAAAAGCATGAAAGCAAAACTGAACATCTTCGTGAAAATGAAAGCTGCGCTGCGACTTATTGAAGCAGTGCGCCGTGCGAACAAGGCACATGAATCAACAGGCAACCGTTACTATGTGATGCCTACGAGTGGAACATCTGGCAACCTCGTTATCATGGACCGCTACAACTTCCGCAAGTTGAAGCAGAAACACTACATCAACCGCAACGCAACACAGATGAACCTCGCAGCGGAGTGTTTCTACTGCACTCCATACAGCAACGGCACAGGCAAATTGTCTGCACTGGAAAGGTCGTTAAAACGTGAGTCGTATTACTCTTGGGTGGCTGCGGTTCGTCAGCTGCGCAAGCACAACAAAGGGAAGAAGAAATGAGCAGGTACGACAAGAAGCAGGGTATGGACGGAATAGCCACGCTGACAAACAATCCGCTTGCACTGGATAACATTCGCAAGCAGAAGTCTGTTGATAAGGGCAAGCGCAACGACAAAAGCAAACTTAATAAGTAAAAATAACAAGAGGGGCATATCGGTTGATATGTCCCTCTGTTAGTTATGCTGCACCTCTCATCGCTCCTTGCAACTTGTTTACAGCTTCCATATTCGCACCTTGCTGTGCCTGTTTCATCAGTTGTGGAGAAATGCCGTCAGGAACTTTGCCCTGTTCCAGCTGTTCTTTCTGTGACTTGATGCTTTGCAACAACTCGTCAGCAAATGGGAAATCGCCATGTTCAAGAAGCTGTTCCACGCTGATTGCCTGTGCTTTCCACAACTGCATCAGTATATCGTTGGCAAGATGTCTGTATGCAGGTGTTGTCGTGCTTTCGGTGATGCTCAGGTCAAACTCAACATCTCGTATCTTCTTCGGGTCGTAGATAATCTGTGCGCCACTCTTTCCTGCGATGTTGAACACACGCTTGCTGTCATAGAACTGCTGCATGTTCTTCACATCTTTGTATGCGCCATCTATCACGAATCCACTGAAACACTCCAGCAGGTCAAGCAACGACTTGGTGGCATTGTCGGTCTGCTGGTTGTAGTGGGCTGCACTCTCGCCCGAATAGCCGGGCTTTCCTTGCAGTGCCTGTGTGATACCCGATATATCATCAAAGAATTTAAGCTGTATGTTCAGCAATTCTGCGATGCCGATGTTTGTTGAGTTGTTGGCAACCTGCTGCGGTATCTTGCCACTCTTGCTTGGCTTGTAAACAATAACACCGTTGAACTCCGTCCAGCTTTCTGCAATATCCTCCATGCTAACACCGTCAGGCAAGCAGTCGTCTGGCATAAGCAGAACACCCTTTGCGCTCGCTCGCATTATCCAGTCATACAGGGTAATCAAGCGGTTCACATATCGCTGCTGGTCTGTTACATCAGCCACGAATGAGTGTACCTCTCCATCAATGAAAGGATAAGCTTTGAACACATACGGATGGCTGTTATGCTCGTATGGTGTCTCGCCCTCTTTCAAGATGTCGCCAAAAGGTGACAGGTAGTAGAAATACCAGTAATCATCAACAAACCATGTAGCCTTTATCAGTGGCACCTCATCTTCTGGCATACCTGCCTTTCTTGCCATTTCAAGCCTTTCTTCATTGGGCTTAACTACCGAAGTGTAGTAGTCTTCTTCGTCTATCTTGAAGATGTCTCCATTCTGATAGTCATGGCAACGGAATCGTGGTTTCTGCTCCTTGCGCCAAATCTCAATGACACGGCAACGACCAGGCTCACTTGTGAAAAGGAAGTCATAGTTTTGCAGACGGCTATATCCAAAACTCTCTGCGTAGGTGGCTATATAGTCCTTACGAGATGCGTATTTGTATATATCACGCAACTTACGGTACTCCGATGGGGACGAGGCAAACTGCTCGCAGAGCTGACCAAACGAAATGTCATGCACCTCTCCAAGTACACTGACATCCCAGCCTCTAAAATCCCTCATATTGTTGTCTATGAAGAAATTGTTTGGCTGCACATAGTCCGTCCAACAGTCTTCTTTTCCGTTGCGCCAACCGTATGATTTACGATGCACGATAAATCCGCTGATAAGAAACTCTTCCATGGAACGTGCAAACACCTCGGTCATTCTGTTGAGCTGCATATTGCATTGCAAAATGGCGCTCATCGTTTCCCCAAGTTTCTGCTCGTCCCTGTCACGGGCGACGCAGGTCGGCTCTTTGCTTTGGCTGCGATATACACCAAGCACACTGCGCACAAGTCTGCGGATAAGATTGTTCTTCAACGGAACATTGCCCTGAGATTTAATATACTCTTCCTCGGTCATTTCCTCGCAATCCACCTTAATCTTGTCATCCCATTGGTTTCCGTAGGTGTATCGTTTGTTACGTTCCCTGTCCCTGCGAAAGTCCTCCATCTGATTCCAGTAGTATTGCGCTTCCATCAATATGTCAAACGCCCTGCGCTCGCCAAACTGCTTTGACGAACGCACGGTGTCAATTTCCTCTATGTCGTCATGCCGTGGTGCAACACGCTTCATTGACAACAATTTGTTTTTATTATTTGTCGGCATATTATAATGTTTTGTAATACTTAGGGGCTACCATATTGCAAAGACAATGCAAACCGAATGCAATCAAGCTTGCTTGTAATTGCTGAGGTGTAGCTTGTCTTATGCAAAGGTAGCACCCTAAGTATTAAAGGTTACTATAACTATTTACGGTTGCGAGTTTCATTCATTTCATGAATCATCTCTTTCTTCAAGGCGTTCAGCTCTGCTTCAACCTCCTTGTACTCTTCATCGTTGGCTGCTTCTTTCAACTCTTCGTACAGGTCGTCAATGTCTCGTCTGTAATCCTCAAAGATTTCGTATCTCGCAAATTCGGGCGAATTGTACAGGAAATCTATCTTCTCGGCATAGTCAAACACGCCATTGTCTGTATCGTCCTCATAGTGTTTCAGGCGTTTCTTTACTTGGTCATGCTCTTCTTTCAGACGGAAATATTCATTGTTTATCGCTCTGAACTCGGTGCGCTCGTCTCCAGCTTTCAGCAATCGGTTGGCAAGCAACACACTACGGGGATCATACTCTCGGTCTCCGAAGATTGTTTCTCCTGTCTTCACCATTTTATCAATGGTGCTGAATACACCTCCGAAATATCCGTTTAGCATATACTCCACCTTTGCAGGGTTGATGTCAACAGCTCCCTTTGTATAAGGGTCTCCGCCTGTTACTTCGTTCATGGTTTCCGCAAGCCCGACAATGTACTTATTGGCACTCTTATATGCCTTAGTCCACTCTGGCATGTCCTTGTTGTATGGAGTATTTTTGTAGAGTGGCATTCCTGTCCAGCTCTTCTCCATAACGTATGCCTCGGCAAGAGGTTTCACAGAACTTGGAACGAAAGCACCAAGACCGCCACCGCCTTCCATGATGTCAAGCGGAAGAACCTGCGAAATTTGCCCCATGATTTTCTCTGCAAGCTCGCCATCGGTGTAGTGCTCTTTCCCGCTCAACACTGACGACATGAGTTCGCCCATACCGTAGATGGCTCGGTACTCCTGTGGCAAAGGCAATGAAATCCAATGTTCACCTGCACGGAACAAGAGGTTACTGCGTCTTACATGGTCGGGCAAGTTGTAGTATGCGTTCTTGTCGTCATCATCATCATCGCCATTCATGTAAGCCATGAGTGCGCCAAGCAAGAACATTGTCGCTACTGCTGTCAGAGCCTTTGCTGGATGTCTCTTTGCCTGTCTGCCGAAGTTGGTCGTACCTTGTATTGCTGCATTCCAGAACACGAATCCGCTTCTGCCAAGACCAGAAATCAGCGAGGTTACATTACCTGCCTTTGTCTGTCCTACCGCATCATAGAACTTTGCTCCACTTCCCTTTTTATTGAAGTTCACGCTTATCTCCTTTGCGTCATAGATGGCTCTGTCTATGCTTCTGCCAAACTGACGTGAAGTAATGAACGCTGCAAAGCGTGCGCTGTTCTCTACGGCTCTGTTGAACTCATCGAAACGCTCGCCCAACAAGTCCCATGCACGTTTAATAGGTATCTTGCTGTTCGCCTTTTTCAGTTCCCTGCGAATGTTGTTCTTGTGCTGCTCAATGTCTCGGATATTGGCATAGCCTGTCTCGCCACCGTTCATCATAAACTGATGGAACATTTGTTCAATAGGGTCGTTCATGTCAAGCTCACCCTTACGATGCTTAGCCAGTAGGCTCTTCATCTTTGCTGGGTTCACAGACAATACGTTTCTGTTGAAGCGCAGAGCATAGTTCGGGCTTTCCTTTATCCACACCATTGTGTTGGTGTAGAGCATATCTCGCATAAAGTTTGATATGACGAAATCAGGATTGCGTGTCGTATAGAATGCACTCAACTGACGGTTTATCTTCTCTCCGCCTCGCAATACGGCACCTATAGCCCCTGACATGTCGTTGTCTGGGTTCGTCTGTCCGTTGAGAGCTTGTGCTGCCCTCGGATTGCCATTGATGGTGATGATATAGTCTCTTCCATTTCGCTTCACGACAATCTGATGCTGTCTCAAATCGCCACTCTCTACTACTCGGTAAGGTATGCCAACAGCATCTTTGCCACGTTTATACTTGTCAGGGTCGCTTTGTCTAAGCTGCTCCATCTTCTCGTTGAAGGCAATCATCTTCTTTTCAACCTCATCTGGGGTGTCGGTGGTTTCGATGTTGTCAGGGAATACAGGCTTCCACTCGTCCATCACATCGTCATACTGAATCCACAGGTCACTCACACTTGCAAGGTCACTCGGGTGGTTCAGCACAAAGTTCAAGAAACGCTGCTTTACCAGTTTGTTTCTATTACCCTGCATGATGGCACTTTCTGCCATAGACTGCATGTTGGCAAATGGGTCGTCAGCCTTTGAGCTACGTCCGTGTGCTTTTTTGATAGGAGCGTTGAACGCACTATGTTTGTCTGCCAGGTATGCGTATGCCTCATTGCTGGTCTTCTCATCAAAGCCTCTGAGCGGAATGTAATACTCATACATAGACTTTACGCTTTCGTATGTCTCCTTGCTCATCATGCCACACTCATACGTTTTGCTCAGCGTGGCTGCGTTTACAGCATTTACCTTTTCCCACAGGTCGGCAGTGTCGTGGTTAAGTTCGTACCCTGACACCATTGCCTGTGCCTCGGCTTCCGCATCTGCAACATCATCCATACCAGTGAGGGCTGTCAGTCCTGCATAGTCACGTTCACGGAAATCGTCAAGCGTCTTTGTTCCGTTAGGTTTTTCCTGCTGATACTTGATGAAGTCACGCTCTGCCATAACAATGTTACGCTCAAGACCGTGCTTTGCCATCATGTAATCAGTAAGCTCTTCACGCTCTGCCTCAGTCTTCGCAAGCTTTGCCACCTCATCAAGCATAGGTTTGAACACAAGATGCGCAAAGGCATCAGCCTCAGCCTTGTTCACGCTTGAAAGACGGTTCTCGCCTAAGTATGCGTTCTCAAAGCCTTTCACATCTTCAATGTTTTCCTTTATACCGTCTGCACGAAGTATTGCGTTCATAGCCTCACGGAGTCCGAGCATACTATCTTGTAGGGCTTCCTGTGTCTGGAACATACCACGTTTTACACGTTCCTCGTACCTGTCACGAGCTAAGACCCTTTCGTGAACCTCTGGGTCTCCGTCTCGGAACAGGGCATCATCAGCAACAGCCGTGTGTTGGCTGTTGCTGTTCTGCTCCTGATAGTTTCCTACTTTCAGCTCGTGCTGCATAGCGACATCTGCTGCTTCTCCGAGGATACTACGATAACGACCCGGCTCTGCAAGGTTCTCATAGCTGCGCCACAAGATATAGCGAAGCTCGTTGTCGGTCAGTGTAACACCTGTGAATCCCTCAAAGCCAATGTTGTGGAGCATATCAAGGAACCAGCTCTTAATCTTATTCCACCAACTTGCATTTGTGCGCTCGAAGTCTGTATTCTCGGCAAGTCCTGCAAGGTACTCCTCCGTTGCGGTGCGGAAATCCCAGTCATGTTTCTTTGCCATTTCTACAATCTCTCTGCGTATGGATTCATCAGCATTGTTGAATACATTGTCGAGGAATGTGTCAAAGTGTTCTCCGAACAACTGGCGCAGTCCGTAGTGTGCCACTGCTTCATGAAGCAAGGTCTGCTCAACATCGAATACATTTGCATGATTAGGTATTACCACCGTAATCTTGCCTGTACTTTTTGAGTAGAAGCCCTTTGCACGCTGCTTTTTGCCATCAAGCGTGCTTGCGTCAGTTACCACCTCTACATTGTTAAGACCGAGCTTTTCAACAAGCTCATTGACACGCACCTCCATTCTTTGGCGTTCACGCTGCGCAAATACCCTGCGCTGTGCCTTGCTTCTTGAAGATTTGCCTGTCCACTTTGCTATTGGGTCATTCTCATAACTCAAAACATCATCAGAGTATGCGCCCTCACCGTTGCGGTAATCGTTAGCAAACTCTTCATTGAGTGCAGATATTTGTTCATCTGTGATAGCACCTGCCTGTCTTGGCTGTGGTTCACGACCTGCATCTTCTACCATCTTATCGACTTCGGAAGGTGTAAGGAGTCTCTTCACACGCATTGCGCCTGTGATAATCCATGGGTCTGTCTCTGGGTTCGGATTCGTGCGATAACGGTATGCGCCATTAACAGGGAGCTTCGGCAGTCCAGCCAAACTATGTTGGAACTTTCCGTTAGCGTTGTAGCCGTAGCTCATAGCCTCTTCCTGATAGTCCACATCGTTAGCATACTCTACCTCTGCCCATACAAAGTTTGCAGGGAACAGCTCTCTTTCTCCTGTTTCAGGATTCAGCCTGTTAAACTGCAAAGCGTATGGAATTTCGCCAAGATGCCAACCGGGGCGATATGCTAATTTACCGCTACCGCCTTGTGTACCCTTACCACCAGCCTTTACCTGATTGCGTCCTGTCTTGCTCTGTCCTGCTATTGGTGCCGCATCAGCATCAAGCCAAACACCGACAGGCGTAGCTGCTCCATTAGGATTAGCAACCATAGGAGGATAGAGCTGTCCGTTCTTCAGGACGAACACCTTGTAACCGATACCTGTATTCTTCGGAGCTTCGTCCTCACGAATACGATACATTGTGTCGTCACTACGATACAGCACATCTTCCTCATTCTCGCCCTTGACCTTTACGCCCAGCCTGCTAAGGACTGCAACAACCTTGTCTATTTGACTTGTAGGAATGTCGGCACGCAATTGTCCTCGGTATGGATAGAAGTTTCCACCTGCTGCCTTTAACAGGTCTGCGTTCTCGTAATACTGAGCACCGTCCTTTTTGCTCTTTGGTATGGTGAGGTAGTGCATATTAGACCAACTACTGCCCTCTATGCGCACCTTACCATCGCTGCTTGTGACTGTCTCGTATTGCTTGATTTGCTGCAAACGACTGCTAATAGGCGCACCGCTGGTTTTCAGCATTGATGCGTTCCATTTGTCTGGCATAAGAATACCATCATGCACATTGCCGTCAATGTCCGTGTAGCTGATAAGCTGACCAGGATAACCGCCATGCTCGTCTTGCGTGTCGGCAATAGCCTGCAAGATGTTGCCAGTCATGATGAAACCTTGTTTGCGTGTCTCATTCGGTATCTGTGAATCCCAGTTATCAAGAGTGGTCGAACGAGCTGAGTCCCAATTTTCATTGGTCATTCTGTCAATGCTTGTTAGGGCTGTGCCGTCTGATAACTTAACCTCGACACGTCTGCGTCCGTCAAGAGTAGCGAACACAGCAAGCGTAGTAGATGCGGTTATCTTCTTGTCTTTTGTCTTGTATCCGCAGAAGATTGCAGGAGAGGCGAAGTCGAACACCATTGATTCAAGTGTTTCAGGCACAAGATAGCTCTTGCCGACCTCAAACATATCCAATCGTCTCAATAATTGGTCGCTGTTTGAGTTCAGCCTTATCATGTTATCCTGATGCTTGGCTTCTACTCGTTCGTTGGTATCAGCCGTAACACGAGCAATAGCCTCACTCTTTTCCTCGGCAGTACGTTTCTGCTGACGGTTTATTTTCTCCGTCTGCTTGGCGATGTCTTCTGCTGCTTTGGATTTAGCCTTTTCGTATCGTTCGTTTTCGGCTGCTATACGTGCTTCATCTTCCTTGTGAATGGTGTCCTTGACATTATGCAGGTGTTCATCTGCATTGCCGTTGTTGATTTGAGCGATAACCTTTTTAACCTCTTCGGCTTTCATCGGCTTTCTCAAAACATCCATTTCTACCTTTTCAACATAAGAGTTACGGGCAAACGGATTGTTGCCATTAGGGTCAATACCCTCAGATGACACTCGCTTGTCCAATGTGGTTGCACGAAGAGGCATGACGGATATTTTCAGGTCGTTGCTGCCAGTATCGTTGAGATACTTTATCAGTTCGTTATAACGCCTTACAACATCGTCATAGAACTCTTCTTGCTCCTTGGTGCTAAGCAATGCCACATAGCCAGTGACCTTACGGGCATCATCTTCCTGTGGTTTGTATTCCTCCAGTTCGCTTGCCTGTACTCGTCCTGCTCCTGCACCTGCTTTCTTCAAAGGCGCACCCATCTTTTCGTACACCTCTACGTTGTCTCGCAGATACTCAACTACTACCTGACTGCCGTACTTGTTCAACAGGTCTGGTGCTTCAACCTCGTTACTCTCGCTGTCCTGCGATGTTGTCGTATTGGCATTCAACGATTTCAGTTTGGTTGATAGCATCATTAGGAAGCGGTTTTCAGCAGGTACAGGCAGACCGAGGTTGATATAATATCCTCTGTGAACCTGTCCTGTGCGGTCAATGCGTCCAATCATCTGCATATAGTCGTTGATGTCACTCAACGGCTGGGCAATAATCATTGTGCGCTGACGCTGGTCGCTGAATCGCTCTGATGCGTGCAAGCTGATACCAGTAGAAGCCGACTTGTTGAGAATAAGCACATCAAGAGTACCATCGTTAAACTCTCGCTGCATCTTCTTCTTGTCCTTGTCGGTTCTGCGCTTCACAACAACTTCGCCCTTGGCATTACGCTCAACATACATATTACGTCCTGTCAATTCGCCAACCTTGTAGCCTTTCTCGTGAAGACGCTCAATGATGGCATCAAGCGGACTGATAAAGATACCACTTGTGCTTTCACGAATGAATTGCTGCAACTCGTAGTATGCTTTCTCTCCAGCTTCGCCCAACTGCTTAGGTGTATAGTAAGCGTGTCGCTCCTTGCCGTCCTCGTCCTTTACGGTGTACTGCATAACAGAGTCAAGTCCTTTCAGCAAACTTGCACTGAATGTAGGTTCGGCAATGACATCGCCAGCCGAATAGTCCTTGATGGTGCTTTCCATCGTACTCTCCAGCGCAATGACAGGGTGACGACCTGCATTGATTTCTGCTTCCACCTCATCTGCAATAGCATCAACTTTCAAAGCCAACATCAACTGCTTGGTGTAGTTGTATGTCTTACTTGCGAACGGAACATTCTCAACGCCCATTTTGTCAGTGCCTCGCTTCACACCTGCGCTTTCTGCGGTGATAGCAAGCTCCATGTCAAGCTCTTCAATCTTTGGCTTAACATAGTCTTCCTGAAATTTGATGATGGCGTTAAACGCTGAAATGGTCTTGTCGTAGTTTTCTCTCGCACGTTTAACGGTCTCAGGGTCGTTGATTGTCTTCCAGTCGGTCTTTACATCACTCATGTCTCGCTCACGGCGTACCATCTGACCTGCGTTAGTAAGCTCACGGCTCATAATCTCCTGCAAGGTTACACCTCCCTTTTCGATGATACCAATCATCTTGTCAGGTTCAACCTTTGCTTGGCTCATGGCAGTACGGATAGCATACAACGGCATGGTGTCAGGTCGTTTTGCGAAGGTGGCACTTGCGAATGTTGCAGCCTTTGCCGAACGGAGAATACTTTGCAGGTATGCGCCTGTATTGCTTGAACCTGCTGCCGTATGGCTCTCATCAAGGAACAGGTAGTTATCTTTGGCAATCGCACGCAAGAATGTTGCTTTTGGAGTGGCTTTGCCCTCCTTTGAAGCCTTGCTCTTCTTTACTCGTGCGCCACGCTTCTTTGCAGCCTCTTCCAGCTCCTGCTGGCTGATAGCATCGCCTGTGTTTACCTGTGAATAGGTCAGCACGGCAAAGTCGTAATCCTCTGGCAATTCGCCCGAAGCAAAGACTTTCGCCATTTCCTTTTGCGAGAGAGGCTTGTGTACGGCATTGCCCTTTGCATCTACCATCGCTCCATCAGAGTTGAAGATGAAAGGCTTCAAGTCTCCGCTACCGACATCAACCAAATCACGGTAAATGTCCGAGAACAAATCAGCCTTTTGGGTAATGAATACAGGCTTCTCGCCACGCATAACAGCCCAGCGGATAAGAGCTGCCATCTGGCGACCCTTACCGACACCTGTTTGGTCTCCGATAATCAAAGCCTGTCCTTTCTTCATCTGATAGATTGCCATGGCGACACTATCCATCTGCTCGGCAGCAAGCGCAGCATGTGCCTCTTCGATGGTAGCATAGCCAAGCTCGCTCTTGATAAATTCGTCTATGTTGCCATACTCTTCCTCTATCTGCGAAAGAACATTGTCCATTGCCTCTACCATAGCAGCAGGGGCAACGCTATTAAGACTGAACGCACCGTTATGAGGGCGATAAGATAGCTTTTCCTCTGTGAGCGTTCGTTTCTTTTGCTCAGTTTTTAATCCCACTCCGTTCGGGGAAACTCGCTCTCCAGCCACTCGCTTAGTGTCAGGCTCGTTGCTTCGTCCGCTGTCTCCTCGCTCACTTCTTGCAGGGGTGTTCCTATCTTCACCATTTCCAGTATTCTCTCTACGTTCTCCTCGTAGAACTCCCTCGCTCTGCTTTGGGCTTCGTTCCACGTTGGTGCGTTCTCCTCGCTCTCCTCGTCCGCTTGTATCATTTTTGCGAGGTTGTTCACGATGTCCCTCTCCGTCAGTTCTCCCTGATGGTTGGTTATTGACAGGTGCAGACTTCCTTTCTCTGCTGCGTAGTATTTCTGTGCCATTTGTCTTTTCGTTAGAATTTAATACTTCATTCAATATCTCGTACAGGTCTTCAAAGCTTTCAGCCTTGCGCAATGCCTTGCTTTGCACAGGTGGATAGATAGCGGTCTGCGCTCTTTCCTCCTCGCTTCTGCGTCCGTTAATCAGAATCATGCGAGTTGGGAACGTAGTACCTTGTTTTGCATACAGCTTACCGTCCATATCAATAACGCCACTAACATTGTAGTGGTCATACAGATATGTGAAGAACGGCTTTAAGCCTTTCAGACCTCCGTTGTTTGCGTACTCCATGTTACCACCGATGATGATGGCTGCTCTGCCATCGTCTTTCATGCTCGCAAGAGCGTTCAGTGTGATTTGTGGGTCAAGTCCTGGTATCATCTTACCATCATACTCAACAGCCTCACGCTTGCCGAAAGGTGGATTGGCTATCACTGCATCATATTTCTTACCGCCCTCGAACGGCTCTGTTGCGTCCTGCTGGGTAACTTGCGCAAAGCCCTGCTCACGCAAATTGTCAAGACGTGTTTCGTCCAGCTCGTTGGCATGTATCTGCTCTACTGGAATAGTGAACACGAGCATTCCGTTTCCTGCTGTTGGTTCAAGAACCTGTGCCGATGGTTGTGCCTCCATTGCAAAGCGGTCGGCAATCCACGACATAGGCAGCGGTGTTGAATACTGCTGCATCTTGATGCGATTGCTGCTTCGTGCTGCGATTGTCGGCTGCATATCATACAGCTTGCACACAAGGTCGTAGCTCTCACGGCTGTCTCTGCCATACTTCTTTACGACCTCTCTTGCTGCTCTGACAAGTCCGTCCTCTACAAGCTCCTGTAAAAGAATGTCTGTACGACCGTCATTGTCCACCTCCATTCCCAACTCGCTTGCACGCTTACGCAAATCTATGATACTGCGATAAGGCTTAGTGTCGGTGTCAAGAGCGAATAGCATATCACTCTTAACCATCAAAGCAAACTTGCGTTGCAGACTGGTATCAACAGGGGCAGGAGTAGTGTTGTCCTCGATGCTTGTCTGCTCGTCTGCAAACAAATCGCTGAACAGGTCGGCTACCTCTGTCTGTGAAGGTACACTTTTTTTCTTAGATTTCGGCTTCTTTTCCCCTGCTTTTTTCCTGTTATTCAGTTCATCTTCGACAATTTTGCGGATTTCTTGGTCTATGTCAGGGTCTGCAAGCTCATCCTGTAACACTTTGTCGTTCGATTTCTTCAATGTTCGCATAAGTGTTTCCTTAGCTTCCGCTTTGGTTGTTCCTGCAAGTTCGGGGTTCAGATAGCCTACAATGTCAAGTGCGAGCTTGCCAGCATCGTCCATGTTGTCCACGGCTGCGCCGAACTGCTCATCGGTCGGATTCGTGATGTCAATCTTCTCACGACCATCAGCAAAGTGACTGTCATCGCTCTTGACAGGCTTAATGTCTGCCCAGTCTGCAACCTCATAGATAACAGGTCCCATACCTGTATCAAGCACAGGCTTGTGGCTTCCGTATGGCTCAAAGTCGTGTATGGTTGCCTCTGTCGGCTCTCCAGTGCGCTGCGATGGGGTATAGACCACCTTGTCGCCACGCTTAAAGCCATTGACGACCTCTGACGAAGATTGCTTTTTAAGCTCTTCCTCGACCTCTGGTGTAACCGTGTAGGGCGATTCATTACGCTCAACCATCGCTTCAAACTCTCTTCGTCTCTGTTCGGCTTCCTCATTGGCTGCGATGGTGGCAGGGATGTCTATCTTGTCGGGAGTGAAATCTATCATTCCGTCTCTGCCAACTGCGTACACTCGTCCGACACGAGGCTTCGACATCTGTGTTGCGCTAATCTGCTCGCCTTGGTGCATTACCATAGTGGCAGTAACTTTTCTGCCGTCTTTAAGAACGACACGCATACCAGAGTGGAGGCTGTTCACATAGTCCAGCTCGGCAAGCTGCTTGTCTATTTCTTGCAGTTGCTTATCGACTTTTTTCTGTGCTTCCTCTACTTGCTTTTCAGTTGTTGCTTCTTCGATTCGCCTTTCCGCATCACGTGCAATAGTTGTTGCTTTGCTCGTAATAGCTTCTGTATCTGCTGTTGTTTGTTCATTTTTCTGTCTTCTTGTAGTGTTACGTTGGTTGGTTATTGCTTCCTTTGCCTCGGTTGCCTGTTCCTCAGCCTCGCTCTCGGCTACGACCATTTCAGCGGTAGCCATAGCATTAGTGGAAGCCTTGTCGAAATTGGCAACATCAAACTTGCTCACATCATCGTATGAATCCATGCTGTTTGCAAGCTCCTGTGCTTCGGGCAGGTCACGCACGGCATTGTAGAACGATTTGAGGTAGGGACGTATGGCATCGCCCATGTCAGCAATCATCGCCTTTGCATACTGAGCAAACTTTCTGGCACCGCCCTCAATGTGGTAAACCGCCATTTCTGTACCGATGGCAAGCATTTCGGGGTCAATGCCCATGTTGAGCTGGTTGAGTTTCGCCATCATGCGCTTCTTCAACTGCTCGTAACGCTCGTTGGTAACGAGTTTGTGCATATTTCTCCGCTGGTGCTTCCTGCTCGGTCTGTGCTGCTTCCTTTGTTCTGCATCCTCGACACCGCTTGCCTCCTGAACATCGCTCATAGAGAGTGGTGCAGCATCTTCAAGGGCTTCTCCGCTCTCGTCCATGACAGCATCAGCGAGTTTCTGTGCGTCCTCGGTGCTACGCATCATGAAACCGCCTTTCTCCTTGTCATACCAGCCTTTCAGCTCCTTGGCAAGTGCCTTTGCGTTGCGTGTTTCCTCCTTAGATAGTTCACGGTCGAACTTTACGAGCTGCATATCAAGTACTTTTCCACGCTTTGTGGTGTACTGCGCAGGTTCTACCGAATAGACATCAGTTGAAGCGATGCTGCCTACATTCGTGTCGGGTGCTTCCTCCTTGCTCTTCTCCTCGGTTGTGGTAGTTGCAGGGGCTTCGGCTGCACCGAAACGAGGATTGTTATCGGCATTGAACGATGTAGTACGAATTTCCTTGTCATTGCTGTCAAGTTCGGCAATGGTACAAAGTCCAGTCTTAGTGAACTTCTTGACACGGTACAACTTGCCAGTATAGTAGTCACGGACAACATCACCGACATTGAACTGGCTAAGGTTCTGCTTCCGCTCTGTCTCCTGTTGCTTCTTGACATCGCTATACTCAGCAAATGCCTTTGTCTTGCGGTGTGAAGAGTTTATCCACTTCTCAAAGTCCTCCAAGTTCACAGGTGTGCCGACAGCCTTGTGTGTGTTCTGCCAGCCCTTTTCGTAGTTGCTCAAATATGCAGCACGAGCTTCCTCGGCATCATTGAAACCAAGCATCACCTTATGCTCATCGAAAGTGCCGTCCTCGTTGTACTGGTCAACGACAAACACCTTTCTTCCGTTCCAGCTGTCTATATCATCAGCGAGGAACACATCTATGTGGTCTCCGTCAACGCCCTCAGTTCCACGAATGTAGCCGTAGGTGTTGTGCATTTCGATCTCCCACTTGTTGCCTTTAGCATCTACACCGCTGCGCACACTGCCTTTAGGGTTTTCGATGGTTACATCAAAAGCCCCAATCTGCACATGACCCTTCTTATAGTTACCTGCTTCTTTCTGCTTTTCGGTAGGGTTTTGGTTTGTTTTTGCCTCAGCCTCAGCGATTTTCTCGCCTAACTTGCCGTTGTTTCCAGAATTTATATTACCTTTGTCGGTAGAAATACCCTGCACATCTTCTTGGGAAGCTGTCACAGAAACATCGGCAGGGCGTTGTTCGGTCTGTGCGCCACCGTCAAATCGGTATAGCAGCTTCCCTGTTTTTAACGCCTCCTTTATTCTCTTCGGACGGTCATAGTGACTACTTACACTAACCTCCATGCCGTCTTTCTTGACGGTTACGGACTTGAAGTAGTACACCTTTTCCCCATTCTTGCCGACAAATGTCTTCACGAACAACAATGATGTTGCTCGCTCTGTATTGCCGTCAGTGGCTTCCGATGGAACTTCTATAATAGCAAGAGGCTCTGTAAGAGTAGGGCGTATCATGCCAAATTGCTCACTGCGCCCCTTTTCAAAAAGCTTCGCAATCTGATTTACACCCATTTTTACCGAGCCGACAGGAGTTGTAACCTTACCATCATCACCGAATTGCTCGCCCCAAGCTTGTGGAGTAAGTTCCAGTTGTGGCATAGGTACAGCATTAGCTTCCATGCGAGAGAGGAATTCTTCAGCCTCGTTATCGTTCAAACCTACATGAACTTCTTGAACTCCGTCATTACTTCCTGCTTGTAGGTCGTCTTCTCTGCTTTCGCTTTCAGCTCCTCCTGTACGGTCGGCTGTCCCATTTCCGTCCTCGCTTCGTTCTCCTGTCTCAGAAGCTCGGCTGCTTCCTTGTCCGTCTTGGCTTGCTGCACTATTGTCAGCCAATACATTGCTTCGCTGTTGTCCATTGTAATCTATGTTTAATGTTTCTTTAATTGCCTGTGCGAGAGTTCTCGGAGTGTTATCCGGCTTCTCAAACAGGGTTTCTTCCTGTGTGCCTTGAATAAGGTCGAACATCTTGTTAAAGGTCGCTTGTATCAGTGATTGGCTCTCGCCCTTATACAATGCAGCCAAATTCAGCGCAAAGTTACTTAAATTGTCGGCAGGTAGATAACTCTCGCCTGTAACATCGTCCATCTGATACTGCCTCTTCCAGCCCTCAATAGCCAATCGTACATCTTTGTAGTTCTTAGCCTCGACAAATGCTGCATCTTGCATAAGTGCATAGAAAGCCCTGATTGAGTTCTGTATCTCCTCAACCATTCTTTCTGCGTTCGGACTACCATAGTCCCTGTATGCCGTTGCAAGGATAGCCTTTTGCGCCTTTGCAGGAAGAGCATTGAACATTTCTTCAAGTCGTGTGCTTCCACCTTTGAAGATGCTCTGATACATGATGCCTTTCAAATCGTTCTTTGCCTCGGCTGTAAGGTTGCCCTTGGTGTCAAATGCGCTTTGGTATTGTGTCGGAGTGATGTAGCCCTTTGCGTTCATCCACTTCAACACATCATGTCCGTTAGCATCAACGAGACCAGAGAAAGATGTCTCATCGTCAGCAGAACGCAACAATAGGTTAGCAAACGAACCCATGTTGCTGCCAATCTTCTGCACGGCATTCTTAGGCTTGATACGTTCAGTACCGCCACTCTCGGTGTCCTGTGCTACGAACTGCCCCAGCTCAATAGCCTTGTTGTCGTCCACATCAAGCATATTGACCAATACAGGGCGTTCCATGGCTTCGATGTCGGCAGGATTCAGACCGAACTCTTCGGCATGGTCGGTTAGATACTGCTTATACTTAGCTGCCTGTTCAGGTTCGCTCTGCCACATCTGTCTCAGTGCATCGCTTCGGTTGTTGCCCTGAATGACCTCGCCACGACTGTTTACGGTAGGTGCGCCTGTGTACGCTGTCACAGAAGATGTTATCTCTTCGGGGCGCATATTGGCTGCTATCTTGCGAGAAGACATCTTGCTGGCATCATCGTTGCGCTCCTTTGGCTGCGCTTCGTCAATAAAGTGGAGAGGATTGCGCACACCTTCAATGTGACTCGGCTGTAACTGGCTCGCATCAAGAACCGCAACACTACCATCGGCAATGTCGCTATCACTGAAACGTACCTGTACATTCTTGCCTCGCTTGGCTTCAAGCGGTTGCTGTCTGTCCACCTTTGTACCAGTGACACGCCTGTAACCTCTTGCTCGTGCGTCCTGTGGCTTATCGTCCACCATATCAGTCACACCGTTCAGAGCTTCACGTTCTATGCGCTCGGCTTCCTCACGCTCGGCACGGAGCTTTTCTTCCTCGGCTCTGCGGATAGCTGCCTTTTCCTCCATCTCCTTTCTACGGATAGACTCGGCTTCCTGCTTTCTACGCTGTGATGTACCTGCAATCTTCTTCCATACGGACACGACATCTTGTGCCGCAGAAATAGCTGCCTTGCGCTCTTTCTCTGCTGCAATCTTATCAGCGATGGTCACACCGCCTTTGGGTTTTGCCTTTTCCATCTTCTTCAGCTCTGCTTCCTTGTCGGCAAGCATGGCATCTGCCACGGATTGAGCAATACCCTCATCGCCCTCTGTCTGCTCCACAATGGCATCCCAAGCGGTATCGCTATCGGTCTGCTCATAGATTGGCTGTCCTTGCTCGTCCTTTGGAATACGCTCCAAAGCAGTGGGTTGTGGTACGGTCGGAATATTTTTTTCTACAATGTTGCCATTTTCAGGAATATTTTCAGTGCCATTGTTGCCTATTTCTGCACCCTTTACAACCTCGGCAGATTCAGGAACGATGGTTGGCTGTTCTACGACCTCACCGTTATGCTCCACAACTATACCGTCCAGCTCGTCACGAGAGAAGAGATTGACACGAGCACCGTTGATAGGGTCTTCCGTGTAAACCTCGTACATGCCATCGGCATCAGCATCGGCAATGATGCTTCCACGGACGGCATTTCCGTTCTCGTCACGCAGTGTTACCTCATCATTCAATGCATACAGGGGGCGTGCTGCTTCCTGTTCGGCTGCTTTTACCTGTGCGTTCTCAAGGGTGCGCTGCTCCTCAAACTGAGCTACACGAGCCATGTTTGCAGCATCAGCCATTTCTTGAAGAGCTGACACAGGTACAGGAACAACATTAGTTCCGTCCATGGATACGTTTACCGTTCCGTCTCCATTGTCCACAATGCCCTCTGCATTAGGTGTAATAGTTACGCTCGCTTGTCTGCCGTCCTCGTCCACTACATCGAATGTGTTTCCAGCCTCCAATGTGATAGTGCCGTCAATGTCGTTGGCAAACTTCTGTGCTGCGTTCTCTACGATAACACCCTCGGCTTCGGACTTTGCTTGATTAGGGTCTATTACTTCATCAATGCTGAATACCGCATCGGGCGCAACCTGTTCAAGCTCGCCAGTATCGGCATCACGAACTATGATGCTTTGGTCGGAAGCCTCCAAGTCTATGCCAGTGCCGTCAGGGTAAGCAACAACATTTCCACTGACAACATAGACTTTGCGGTCGTCCTGCTTCATTGTTGCGCCCTGTATCATGCCAGTGTCGGTGTTTACACGAGCATCTACCATAGCATTGCTGTTCTCCACCTCGGCATCAACATCGTCCTGAAGTCGCTGTTTCATGCCATCATACACACTCTTTGCGTTCAGGTAGTCATTAACAGCATCTCTCTGTTCGTCAGTCCAGACTGGACTGTCTGCTTGCACAGTTCCGTCTTCCCAACTATCAATCATCTGCAAATCTTCTTCGCTAAGGAGCTGCTCTATACGCTGTCTTTGGTACTCCAGCATATTCTTTGCATCGTTGCGTTCACGTCCAGATGTGATTTCGTAGCCGTTAAGGTACGATTCGTTTTGCTGCTGTTTGCTCTCGTTCTGTTCACCACCACGAGCCTGAGCCACGCTTGCGAGGTTGTAACCACGCATAATCATAGAACGTTCCATATAGTCAAGAACAGCTGCCTTTTCCTTGTCGGTAAAGTCTTTGTCATTGACAATAGCTTCCGCAACACCACCGAAATTTTCATTGGTTGTGAGGTCAAGAGTAGCTTTCAACGGCTCCCATATATCCTTGCCGAGCAATTCGCCTACACGAGCATCGGATTTATTCACACCGTGACGCATAGAAGCGTACTGGACTGCGTTGAAAGTGTGCTTTCCTGCTCCCATCATGCCCATAGAGAGAGCCATACCGCCCCAAATATCACCGTGAAAGTCTTTTGTCGCAAGTAGGTTGGTGCGTGTTCCGTCAGGGTTCTGCATATAAGCATCGTCCAGATTGAGCATTGTGCGCCACAACTGACCGTAGTATTCCTCGGCAACCTCGCCAACATAGTCACTGACACCCATCTTGTTGAACATCTGCTGTGTCTGCCCCATGATACCGCCCAATGCCTGTGCGTCAGCCTTAGCCAAAACACCGCCCAAACGCTTTGCACCAACGACATTGGCAAGTTTACTCATGTTGCCAAGAGTTACAACAGGGTCAAGATGTGCGCCAAACATTTCTGAATAGTTCTCAATGATGGAGTTTGCCTCGCCCTGCCATATTGCACTACCCCAAGTCTTATCATGGGAGAAATAGTAGTTGCCGTTCTCATCAACAACCACATCGCCAAGTTTGCGGTCTATGATGTCGGCTGCGGTCTTTCCTGCCTGTACGGTATTTGTCATAAGTGGCGCACGAACAAGCAAATCGTCAGCCGTTGTGCCAAGTGCCTTGATAGTCCAGTTCGTTGCTTCGTTCATCAATCCCTTCATGCCGTTATTCTTGACATAGGTCTTGAAGCCCTGTTCTGCCATTTCTTCAACGGCTTCCTTGCCAACTGCCTTAGTAGCCAACTTTGCACCCCCTTTGCCAAGAACGTTCAGACCGTCAAAGCCACCACCTGTTAGGGCGAAGTCAAGCATGAATGACGGCATGTAACCAGTCATAACACCTGCTCTATTCCAGAAACCAGCGTTACCTCCGTACTGCTGCTGTGCCTGTTGGTGGGTTGCCATTGCGCCCATCATTTCATTATAGGCTGCTTTCTCGCCCTCTGTGGCATCTTTTGCAGTGAGCTTGTCGGCATTGAGCATAGTCATTGCGTCCTGCAAGTCACCCATGCCGAAATCCCATGTACGCATATCGCCCATTGTGCGACCGAATCCACGCCAGAAACCAACATCAACACCATTCTCACGGTCTTTCTGCTCTTCAAGGTCTTTGATAAGCTCCTCTGTTTCACGAATAGCGACACGAAGTGCGCTGTTCTCCTTGTCTGACTGCTGTCTCGGAATGTATGTCTGTGCAGCAAGCACCATTCCGAGAGGTGCTTTGTTCTTCTCGGTGTCCTCCTTCCACTCGTCAAGCACCTCATTTGCACGTTGCTGCTGCTTTTCTTTCAGGTCGGCAAGTTTCTGATGCGCACGGCGAAGCTGACCGCTGACACTCATGTCCGCTGCCTGTCTATACTGGAAACTCTCTGCATCAGCAATAGCCTTGCTGGTGTACCTGTTACCTGCTGGCGTGATGTAGGTCTGCTCAAACTTGCGCTTTCGAGGGTTGTACTGCAGCTTGCTCTTCTTTGTCTGCTGACCGAGGTTAATGCCGTACTCCATCATGTTGCTCATGTGGTCGTTGAAGTCGGCAGTAATCTGCTGTGTTCTACGCATTGATGCGTTGATTTCCGACATCATTCTTGCCTTGTCAGCCTTTGTGAGCGGTGTGCCCTTCCTCTTAGGTGCTGCACTCTTAGGCTCTGCTGGCTTCTCTGTTGTTGCTGGTGCGACTTGCTCTGTCTTTGGTGCAGGGGTGTAGGCTGCGCCAAATCCGAGGTTCTTCTCGAACTGGTCGTATGCCTCCATATCATAGCCATCTTTGACAAGAGCATCATAAGCAGCCTTTCGCTTACCTGCATTCTGCATGTTCTTGCGGAAGTCTGCTTCACTCTCCATCTCGTAACCGTCCGACACAAACGTGTCGTATAGCTTCTTGATTTTGTCTTTGTTGTCGTTCATAACTATTTAATTATGCTGTTGGACTTTTCTTTCCACCTGAACCGCCTGTACCTCCTGCGGTCGGGCTGCTCTTTTTCTTCATGTTGGCAAGTTCTTCGACATCACCTGCAATCTTGCTGACATCACGACCTTTCCTTGTTGTACGCTTCTTCTTGCCTTTTGATTTGCCGTCGCGACCGTTGAACTCTTCATCAGTCGTTTCTACATCTTCGGTTGTATCAACGCCATATTGCTTTGCATAGCGCATGACAGCTCTCTCGTAGTCCTCTTTTGTATCGTAGGTGTATGTCTTGCCCTCAATGGTCAGTGTCATGTGCTTGTTTCCACCGCTACCACCTCGGTTGTAATACCCGGCTCTTGCACTGGAAGCCGATGCGCTGGCACGTTGAGCTGATCCTCTTGCCTTTTCGGTATTGACCTTAGCCTTTTCAAGCTCTTCGGCATATTTTGCCTCAATGCCCTTACGCTTTGCTTCGGCATCAGCTGCATCAATCTTGTGTCCGACAAGCATCAAGTTAAGCTCGTGCATTGCTGCATCACGCTTATCTTTGGCTGCTGCTCGTGCTTCGGCTGCTTCTGCTCGTTCGTCTTCCAGCTTGTCACGACCAAGACGATACTCCCAGTTGCGTTTGTCCTTGTCGTCGGCATCATCGGCTGCTTTCGCTCTCAAATATCCATTGAAGTAGTTTATTGCGTTGTCCTTACGGTCTTTCTCCAGCTTGTCCCAACGGTCTTTAACCGCATCCGACATGGTTGTGCGCCCTGTGTATGCGTTTGGTGCATACTGGGAAGTGAAGAACAGGTTTGATAAGGCTGCAATGCCATCACCGACCGCTGCCCATATCTGGTCACGCTTTTTCTTCTTGCGCTCCTTTTCCAATTGTTCGGGGGTAGGTGGCTCGTAAGGGTTCAGCTTCTTCCACATTTCCGCATAGCTTAATTCCCCACCGTTCTCTTGCGAGTCTGATGGGGGTTCTGCTGGTGGCTGCTGTTGTTGAGTAACTGGAGCGGTGACAGGTGCGTTTTCGCCAGAGTTCTGTTCTGCCCACTCCTGTGTTCCTTTGACTGGCGGTGTCGTGTCCGCTTGTGTAGCGTCCTGTTCAACACGTTCCTGTGTCCCCTTTGGTGGGGGTGGGTCTTTCATCTGTGGAGTGTCATTACCGCCTCCTTGCTGCTCTGCCCATTCCATAGAGCCTTTGGGTGGGTTGGTGGCTTCTGCGCCACCGTCCCCGAAATAATCTCCTAATTTTGCCATACGTCCATTGGTTTAGAACGGCATCGAAGATGCTGCGCTGGTTACACCTTGTATTGCCTGACTGACCGCCTGTGCCTTGCCTTGCTCAATCTGATTAAGCTGCTGCACATACTGGTCGTCTTTCTGCATGTACTGCTGCTCAATCGCATCTTTGCGTGCATCTGCGTTAGCTGCAATCTGCGATGTTGCAGAAGCAAGTGCTTCGTTGTTGGCTGCTTTGGCTGCTGCCACACTCTCATCAGTGCCACCCATGACTGCTTGCGCACCTGCTGCCTGTTTGTTACGATTCTTGATACTTTCCTCGGTCATTGTGAGAATGCGCTGCGCATCTGCACGCTGCGTTGCATCTTCGTTGTACCTGCGGTCGTACCAGTCCTGATTCTTTTTGCGCTGGGCTTCAACATTCCTCTTCATCTTCTTCATGGCACGAGAAGCCGAGATACCTCCGAAGATAGAACCTGCTGCGCCTACTGCTGCTCCGATAAGTCCCATAATCTAATCTGTTGATGATATTATAAGTTATACTTTGTGTGCGAAATTAAAACATTAACTTCGCACCATCGTTTTATCTTATTACACACAGACATGGCGAAAGGAAAGAAGACAGGTGGACGCACAGCCGGAACACCTAACAAAAAAACGGCTGCTATTCGAGAGGTCGTTACAAGCCTTGTCGAAGAATACTCAAGCAAAGGACAGATGATGGAAGACCTTGCAGAGCTGGACCCGAAAGACCGCCTCATGGTCGTTGTCAAGCTGGCAGAGTATGTAATACCGAAGCTGCAATCAACAACACTTGATGTTGCGGTAGAAAGCAAAAAGACGATTGAAGACCGCCTCATCGAGCTGGCAGAGGAAGATGAAGACGAGGACGAGTAGCACATCTACTACCGTCTACTTTAGACAGGATACTTTTTCTCATTCATAACGGTAAAAGATTGTTTTGGGGTAGGGAGCAGCACGGCAACAGGGGTGTTGCTCCCATTTCTTTAAGGCTGCACAATCAGATGCATTTGCTTCGGATAATTGCACCAAAACAAACATTTATACCCCATAATTGCACAAGAATAGCCATAATTGTACATTATTGTGCAGAAATATGGCATAACTGCACATTTATAGCTATTCTTGTACAAAGGGTTCTTTTTATGGTGTTTTTAGGGCTGAAATCGCTCTTTTTAGGCTTAAACTTAATACTTTTTCACAATGTTAAAAATGCCATTCTTGCGCAGTTATCACTCATACTTGCACAATTTTGTACAGAAAAGCCTATAATTGTACATTTATACCCCATAATTGCACAATTATCGCAATAAACTCCGCATTTATCCCACAAAGTAAAGTATATATATATCTACTACTACATCATCCGCGCGTGCGCGCACGTGAGAGATTTTTATTTTTAGAGATAAAGAAAAAAAAGAAACCCACAAAGAAAAAAATCCTTGTGGGTTGTTATCATTTCCGTTGGTTCACGAAATAGTTCAGAAGCCCTTTCCCTTTTGCTTTTGATACACGACCGTCTGGCTCTTGTCAAGATTGACAATTTTGAACATCACGATTGAGCGGTCTGGAATGTCCGTCGGCAGCATCGAGGCGAGCCGTGCTATAACCTCATCCACGTTGTTGAAGCCAACATCGGTAAACTCGGCTACGTTCTGCCCATTGTGATAGGCTGCTGCGTTGACCATGTAGCGATAGGATAGGCGGAAGCGTTCTTCCTCCTCCTGCTTCTCACGAGAAGAAGCCTTGCCTGAGAAGAAGATGAAATCAATAACCTTGTCGTTGAGTTCCCATGCAGGGGAGTAGTCCAGTTTCAGATAGCCTCGTGTTACCCTGTGTCCGCTGGCATGGTTCATCGCAAATGCCACCTCATCAAAAGAGGCACGGCAATCGTTTCGTGCCACCGTTCCCCATGTGTGCCTGAATGTATAAACAGAATACCATTCCTCCTTTGGTATGTCCATAGCCTTGCAGAGCTGCTTGATTCCACTATTGGCATTGGCTGAAAAGCTATCAGATGTACTCATGCGCTGGTAGAAGTTGAACAGGTGTTCATCGTCCGTCTTGTCCAGGTATTTGTCGAAGAGCGGTTGAATGATGGCAGGTACACGCATTTCCATGTACGCCTCATCAGCTCGGAATTTCATCGTCTTGGCTCGCTTGTAGTGTATAATGCCGTTATGGTAGTCCGTCTTCTTCATATTGAACAAGTCCACCGTGTTGATACCCGCAAGGCACAGCACCATCATAGCTATGTCACGCCCAAATTCCGTGAGAGGGGCTTTCAGCTTGCTTTCTGGGATAGGGTGCGAAAAGAACGCCCGACATGCTTCTGGAGTGATGGCACGTTTCTCTGCACGGTCGGCAGATGGTATCTCCACTTTCAACCACGGATTTGTGGCAATGCGTATGATGCCGTTGTCGTAGTCGTTGTATTCCAGAATTGCAGCCTTGAACACCTGACGCAAGCAAATAGGGTACATCTCCTTTGCCCTGTGTGTTGTCGCAAGGCTCTCTACCCATCTATTGATGGTCTGTGATGTCATGTGCGAGAATTGCACGTTTGTTGTGCCGCAGAACCGCTCGAAGTGATTCAGGGCAAGTTCATAGTTTCGTGCATTGCGCTGCTGCCCTCGGTCTATCATCTTGTTGATGTGCTTTCGTGCATAGTCGCTGAAGCTGATGTCCTGATTACCCGATTTAAGGAACTCCGCCACCTCCTTTGCCGTCCAGTGTTCGATGTCCTTATGGTTCAGCATCTCGTTATACTCCATGATGCGCTCTGTGCAATAGTTCAGCACAAAGTGGTCTTTAATCTCGTTGTTTTTCGTCAGCTCCTTTTTCGTGAGCATCTTGTCTGTCTTAATGAACGCTGAATCCCGATGATGTGTCACTCGGATATACACCGGATAGAAACCGTCTGCTCGTTGCGTCCTTACTACTGCCTTTAATGTTGCCATAATTGTTATTTTTCTAAGTTATGTTCTGTTCTGTGTCCCAATGTTTACAGCACTGTTTTTATAGGTCGTGCAACACCAAACGCTAACTATCTAACAGCGAATGGGAAACCTTTGTACAACACGCTGTCAACACCGTTGTAAAAACTTACCAACATTTGTACAACATTTGCGTTCATTCTGCTCACAAAGCGTGCCGAAATGCACGTTGTTGTCTAAAATATAATAGGCGATAAGCTATTGATTTGCAACAGCCTACCGCCTATGTTATTGATAATCAGTTAAAAGCCGTTACTCTTCTACTGCTGCCTGCGCCGCTGCGAGACGTGCGATAGGCACACGGAATGGAGAGCATGAAGCATAGTTCATACCGACCTTTGCGCAGAACTTAACTGATGAAGGCTCACCACCGTGCTCACCGCAAATACCAGTACGGAGGTTCGGACGAGTAGCGCGACCATTCTCAACAGCCATCTTGATAAGCTGACCAACACCTTCCTGATCAAGAACCTGGAACGGGTCAACCTTCAGAATCTTCTTCTCCATGTATGCAGGGAGGAATGAAGCAATATCGTCACGAGAATAACCGAAGGTCATCTGTGTCAAGTCGTTTGTACCGAATGAGAAGTACTGAGCCTCTTCTGCAATCTTACCTGCAGTAAGGGCAGCACGTGGAATCTCAATCATTGTACCAATCTCAAACTCTACCTCTACACCATACTCAACGAATACCTCCTTAGCAGTAGCAAGGATGATAGACTTCTGCTGCTTGAGCTCCTGAACTGTACCGATGAGTGGCACCATAATCTCAGGACGTGGATTGAAGCCTTCCTTCTTCAACTGGCAAGCTGCACCGAGGATAGCACGAGTCTGCATTGCTGTAATCTCAGGGAATGTGATACCAAGACGGCAACCACGGTGACCGAGCATTGGGTTGTTCTCAGCCAAAGAGTTTACGCGCTTCTTGATTTCCTCTACGCTTACGCCCATTTCCTTAGCCATTGTTTCCTGACCAGCCTTATCGTGCGGTACGAACTCATGGAGAGGTGGGTCAAGCAGACGAATATTTACGTGGCAGCCATCCATAGCCTTCAAAATGCCGTAGAAGTCAGCCTTCTGATATGGGAGAAGTTTAGCAAGAGCCTTCTCGCGACCCTCTACAGAGTCTGCCAAAATCATCTCACGCATAGCAACAATCTTCTGATCATCGAAGAACATGTGCTCTGTACGTGTTAAGCCGATACCCTTAGCACCGAATGTGCGAGCTACCTTTGCATCGTGTGGAGTATCTGCGTTGGTACGGATTTCCATCTTTGTGTACTTATCGCAGAGGTCCATGAGTTCCTTGAAGTCGCCTGAAAGTTCAGCTGCCTTGGTCTCAATCTGACCTGCATAAACCTGACCTGTTGTACCGTTCAAAGAGATGTAATCACCCTCCTTGTACACAACTCCTTCAATCTCTACGGTCTTAGTCTTGTAATCAACATTGATAGAACCAGCACCTGAAACGCAGCATTTGCCCATACCACGAGCAACAACGGCAGCGTGAGAAGTCATACCGCCACGAGCTGTAAGGATACCCTCTGCTGCAGACATACCAGCAAGGTCCTCAGGAGATGTCTCGATACGAACCATGATGACCTTCTTGCCATCCTCATGCCATACCTCAGCATCGTCAGCGTGGAATACAATCTGACCACAAGCTGCACCTGGAGAAGCTGGAAGACCCTGTGTAATAACCTTAGCTCTTGAGAGTGCCAACTTATCGAATACTGGATGCAAGAGCTCGTCGAGCTTCTGCGGCTCACAACGCAAGAGGGCTGTCTTCTCGTCAATCATACCTTCGTGGAGAAGATCCATCGCAATCTTAACCATAGCAGTACCAGTACGCTTACCATTACGTGTCTGGAGGAACCAAAGCTTACCCTCCTGAACGGTAAATTCCATGTCCTGCATATCGCGATAGTGCTTTTCGAGCTTATCCTGGAGTGAATCGAGTTCCTTGTAGAGCTCTGGCATTGCTTCCTCCATTGAAGGATAATTTGCTACGCGCTCTTCCTCTGAGATACCTGCACGCTCAGCCCAACGCTGTGAGCCAATCTTTGTAATCTGCTGCGGAGTACGAATACCTGCAACAACGTCCTCGCCCTGAGCATTAATCAGGTACTCACCATTGAAGAGGTTCTCGCCGTTACCTGCGTCGCGACTGAAGCATACACCTGTTGCAGATGTCTCGCCCATATTGCCGAACACCATAGCCATAACAGAAACTGCTGTACCCCACTCGTCAGGAATTCCTTCCATCTTACGATAGAGAATAGCACGCTCGTTCATCCAGCTGCGGAACACAGCGCAGATAGCACCCCAAAGCTGCTCCTTCGGATCAGTTGGGAAGTCGCTACCAGTCTGCTCCTTGATAGCCTTTTTGAAGAGCTCAACGAGCTTCTTCAGCGACTCTACAGAGAGGTCCTTGTCAAGAACAACGCCCTGCTCCTCCTTCACCTTTTCAATAATAGCCTCGAACGGATCAATATCCTCTTTATTCTCTGGCTTCATGCCAAGAACAACGTCACCATACATCTGAACAAAACGGCGGTAGCTATCATATACGAAGTGTGGGTTGCCAGTCTTCTCAACCATACCCTCAGCAACCTCGTCGTTCAAACCAAGGTTGAGGATGGTATCCATCATACCCGGCATAGAAGCACGAGCACCTGAACGTACAGAAACCAACAGAGGATTCTTCGGGTCACCGAACTTGCAATTCATCAGTTCTTCAGTGTGAGCCACAGCTGCGTCAACCTCAGCAGTAAGCAGCTCAACAATCTTATCCTGACCTACCTTATAATATTCGTTACAGGTATCAGTTGTGATTGTAAAACCAGGAGGCACAGGAACACCGATGTGGTTCATCTCGGCAAGGTTTGCACCCTTACCACCGAGTACCTCACGCATTGAAGCATCACCTTCGGCTTGTCCATTACCGAAAGTATAAACTCTTTTTTCGCTCATAAATAGTAATTATATGTCTAAAACGTTAATATTTTTTCTTGATATTACATCATATCTTTCTGCCAAAGCAAGCGTTTGCATATCGTTTTCAATACGATTGAGAACGTTTGCATTATCTAACTGCAAAGATAATCTGTATTTCGCAAAACGCCAAAGTTTTTCAACTAAATTTGCTAAGTCTATGTTGCATTTCATATTGTTTACGCAAACACATCAGTAGCAATTTGCTTTTTTATGCACGCAAATAGCCGTTGTAGCCCATTGCCTATATTTAATTATTTACAAAATGATATTTAAGCAAGCCTTCAAGCGGACTTTTTAATATTTTTCCCAATCGATAACCCTGTCTGTTTGCAGCCTGTTCCAATTGTTTGTGATATAGGTAAGCCACGCTACCCACAGCATTTATCACTGGTTCTGCATACGCATAGTTTTTAACATTATTAATTATAAAACTTTCAAAGTTCCAAACGACAAGTGCTTCCAACTTTTCATTACTAATGCGTGGCAATATAAACTTAGAAAGCGATGCAAGAAAACGGTTAGGTAAAGCAGAATGATACACATTGTTTATTATATCAGCTTGGCTTGTATGATACTCTTCAAAGAACTCGTCACGCAACTCTTGTGGCAGAGTGCCTTTCAATATACCATTAAGAAAAGTGCGCCCCAGAACTGCACCACTACCCTCGTCACCCAAGATATATCCTAACGCAGGTGTATGTTCTTTAATTTTATCACCATCAAAGTAGCACGAATTAGAACCTGTTCCTAATATACATGCTATACCAGGATGCGTACCACAAAGCGCACGTGCTGCTGCCAACAAATCGCTCTCAACATAAACCGAAACACTTTCACCAAGAGCCGAGTGTAACGCCTCTTCCACAATATGGCTATGCTCAGGTGTACAACCTGCTCCGTAAAAGAACACATTGTCCAAAGATGCCACATCTACAAATTGCTGCTTAGCGCGAGTAAGCATTTGATCTTGCACAACAGACACGATTTCATCGAATGATTGCACAATGGGATTTATTCCGTCTGTCTGCACTAATACATATGTATCGGAAGATTGCGCAAAGCACCAGTCTGTCTTGGTACTTCCGCTGTCTACAATCAACTTCATCTGAGAGCTAAATGTTGTGGGGTTAAGCAATAAACTTGAAATATATGAATGCCATAGCAGCTAACACTACAAGTGCTATTACAACTTTTATCATACAACTTGTAATTTTCTTAACTACCAGAAAGCCGACCACTGCAGCCAATATGCATAAAAGATAATAAAAGAAATGATTTTCCATTTTCTTATTTATTTGTTTTATTTGTTCCAAAATGCAAAGTTAGCAATTTTAATTTGTATTTGAACAAAACACATCCATTAATCATTTTTAGGTATTTGAAAAAATGTACGACATGAAGTTATTTCTTTTTCAATTTTTATGTGTACTTTTGTGCCCTTATAAGACATCGTATATTAATAACATTCACTTTCAAGAGGGATAATATCATCGAACAAATATTGAAACAATATGAAATTATCTGAATTAAAGACTGGCGAACGCGGAGTAATTGTGAAGGTCATGGGACACGGAGGCTTTCGCAAACGTATCGTCGAGATGGGATTTATCAAGGGAAAAGTAGTTGACGTGCTATTAAATGCGCCACTGCAAGACCCCGTAAAATACAAGATTCTGGGCTACGAAGTTTCTCTTCGTCGCTCTGAAGCAGACATGATAGAAGTGATTTCGGTAGAAGAAGCAGCCGAAATAGAAAAGAATAGACCCAAGATTTCAGAACCACTTGAGAAAGAAAGCGATAGTTTGAGCGACACACAGCTACGCGATGCTGCGATGAAAAAGCGTCGCACCATTAACGTAGCATTGGTTGGCAACCCGAATTGCGGAAAGACATCGTTGTTCAACTTCGCCTCTGGAGCTCACGAGCGAGTTGGCAATTATTCAGGAGTTACTGTTGACGCAAAGACGGGGCACGCCTCTTTTGAGGGTTACGACTTCAATATAGTCGACTTGCCTGGAACATACTCGCTCTCAGCATATTCTCCAGAGGAGCTTTATGTGCGCAAAGAGATTATTGAGCACACGCCTGATGTTGTTATCAACGTGATTGATGCAAGCAACATTGAGCGCAATCTTTACCTCACAACCCAACTCATAGACATGCACTTACGCATGGTTTGTGCTCTAAATATGTTCGACGAAACAGAAAAGCGTGGCGACAATGTCGACTATGCGAAGCTCGGCGAACTCTTTGGCGTGCCAATGATTCCCACAACGTTCACCACTGGCAGAGGTGTCGAGCTGCTTTTCCACATTATTATTAATATGTACGAGGGCCTCGACTTCCTCGACGACAAAGGCAATCTCGACCCTGAAGTAGCTGAGGGCATACGACAGTGGCACGAGCAATACCGCAAATCGGAGAAGGAGGATGCAGAGCACGAGGAGGACTTTGCAAGCGGTGTAAAGCCTAAGCACAATGTGTTCCGTCATATCCACATCAACCACGGTCCGTATGTAGAGGAAGGTATTGAGGCTATACAAGCCGTACTAAAACAGGAGAACGATTTGCGACATCGCTACTCCACTCGCTACCTCGCCATAAAACTCTTGGAGAAAGACAAGGAGACCGAGCATCTCATCGTTTCATCAACAAGCCGTGCAGAAGAGATATTCTCTGTACGCGACAAGGCTGTTGCTGATGTACAGAACTACACCCATGAAGACTGCGAAACGGTCATCATGGACGCGAAGTATGGCTTCATTCACGGTGCGCTACAAGAGGCTGGCTACCAAACCGGCAACAAAAAAGACACCTACCAACTGACACACCTCATAGACCAAATTATCACCAACAGATACGTTGGTTTCCCCATCTTCATCCTTATGATTTGGATAATGTTTGAAGCAACATTCTCCTTGGGTCAGTACCCTATGGGGTGGATTGAGAGTGGTGTTGAGTGGATTGGAACAACAATAGCCGGCACCATGCCAAGCGGTCCTCTAAAGGACATGCTTATCGACGGTGTCATCGGCGGTGTTGGCTCGGTGATTGTCTTCTTGCCACAAATCTTGATACTCTACTTCTTCATATCTTTCATGGAAGACAGTGGATACATGGCTCGTGCTGCTTTCATCATGGATAAACTGATGCACAAAATGGGGCTTCATGGCAAGTCGTTCATACCGCTCATCATGGGCTTTGGCTGCAATGTGCCAGCCGTAATGGCTACACGCACCATTGAAAGTCGCCGCTCACGACTCATAACCATGATGATACTTCCACTTATGAGTTGTTCTGCACGCTTCCCTATATATATAATGATTATAGGAACGATGTTTGCGCAGCAATATCGCTCCAGTGTGATGATGTCTCTCTACGTCGTAGGCATAATCATGGCTATACTCATGAGTCGCCTCTTCAGCAAGACGTTGTTCAAAGGTGAAGACACTCCGTTCGTTATGGAGCTTCCGCCTTATCGCTTCCCAACAGCGAAAGCTATCGGCAGACACACTTGGCAGAAAGGCAAAGAATATCTGAAGAAGATGGGTGGCATCATCCTGGTTGCAAGCATCATAGTGTGGGCTCTTGGCTACTTTCCACACAACGAAGAACTTTCGCGCGTAGAGCAGCAGGAGCAGAGCTACATCGGACGCATCGGTCGCGCTATAGAACCCGTTTTCCGCCCACAAGGCTTCGACTGGAAGCTTGATGTAGGTCTTATTTCGGGCATCGGTGCAAAGGAGATTGTAGCCTCTTCCATGGGAATTCTCTACCACAACGACGATGTGGTAGAGGAAGGAAGCGAAGAGTCTTATTCTAATCTGCGCAAGCAGATGGTAGCCGACGGCATCACTCCGCTCTCATCATATTGCTTCTTGCTGTTTGTTCTGCTCTACTTCCCTTGCATCGCAACCATTGCTGCAATAAAAGGCGAAACTGGTTCTTGGAAGTGGGCATCATTCGCAGCTGTTTACACAACAGCATTAGCATGGATTGTATCGGCTGTGGTCTATCAAATAGGAACTATGTTGGGGCTATAAAAAACAATGGAAATAACACTTCCAATATAAGACAAATATTGTAAAACGATATTAAAAGCACCATACAAAGTACGTCCGTTTACTTAAATTATATTATTTTCAATGTGTTATTTTAGAACAACACTTGTCTATATTATAAATTCAGACTATCTTTGCAACGTGTTTTTCATGGTATTAGATTATTAAGGTTAAGAAAGCATAGGTTGTCGTGAGACAATCTATGTTTTTTGTTTTATATCCAATGAAATATTCTTGATAATACAACTCTAAAAATAGAGAAGCGGACTAAATCACTTTTTAATCCGCTTTATAAGTTTACCATTAAACTCTACAATAGATTCTACCATATAGCTTATTGATGTCTCTGGCATAGCAAGAACAGCGAAAAAATGTAAACCTTCCGCATCAATACGATCAAAATACAAATCGCTATAAACTGCTTGTTTTAGGAACTGTTCTGGCACCTCATTGACGAACGCCTCCTTACGCATATCGGCAGAGAATAAGCGTTTCTTTCCATTGAACACCGTTAGGTTAACAATGTTGTCATAATACACATTGTCCACCTCCACTCCGTCATCATTAACCGATGGCTTCACCACCCTATATGTTGTTGGATTAATCTGTATGTAGCAATGATACTTCTCATCGTTGAAGAAGACAACACTATCGCGTTTCACCACTTTCTTTTGATTAATGTTCTGCACCGCTTTTGGAACGAAAGCATCCATGTACGACGCGTCGTTAGTCTTGTAAAGCTTCACAGTCTCACCACTTTGGTTCTTAAACTCGAACACATTTGGTGTCTGCTTCATTATCTTATACTTAGTAGTCTTGCCTCCTATGAGCACAAACGAGTGGTTCTCGATGCGGAAATACGTAGGTACACTGGTCGAATCGGGGAAATAAACAGAGTCGCCCTTCACACGAAAAGCCACATCTTCCCCATCCTCATCAAGCCATATTCCTTGCAAATCATGCTTTGCTGTTAAATCTTCTGTCGGCTCTACCGCCTTATTCTGACGATTTCCACACGCACTTACCTTGAGGACAAGCAGCAGAACAAATAAAGTTTTTGCTATATTTTTATACATAATTATTACACGTTACTCAATGCTGATTTCACAGCCATAACACTTGCAAAGTTAGCATATTTCGCAAGAAAACCAAAACAATAAGCATATTTTAATCTTTTCCATTCACTTTTTATTCATTTATATCAAAGTTATAATTAAAAATTCGTAAATTTGCAGATATGAGATATTTGGAGAAACATATAGCAAGGTTACTGTTGAACAATGATTGTGTCATTGTTCCGGGCTTTGGTGGATTTATGGCTCACAATATTCCTGCCAAATACGACGAAGAGAACTGCATTTTTATTCCTCCGATGCGCATTGTTGGCTTCAATCCGCAGCTGACTATGAACGACTCGCTCTTAGCCCAGGAATATGTCAACACATACGACATCAGTTTCCCTGAAGCACTTAAACAGATAGCAACAGATGTTGAAAGTCTCAAACGTCACATCGAAGAAGAGCGCATATACGAGCTATTAAGAATCGGTAAATTTGTCATCAACGGCTCCACATTAGAGTTCATCCCCGAAGAGACTGGCGTTATCACTCCTGCGCTCTACGGACTTGACGCTATCAACATACGCCCTGTGGCAAATACTGTTGAGGAAAAAGCCATAGCTACAGCAAAAGTAAGCGAAACTATCGAGCAGACCGAAACGGAAGAGGACGTGGCAGACGAAACACTATCTGTACACATTCCGTTGCGCTACATCAAACATGTGGCTGCAGCTTGCATTGCCATCATCTTCATGCTCACAATGCCTGCCAAGTTGGGCGATTCGAGCAAGCCCAACATCAACCAAAGTGCTATAAACGCAAACTGGTTCTACGAGATTATGCCAAAAGACATAACCAGTGGCACACCCGATAAACTGAACGACATGACAGCAACCGAAGCGGCAGAAGAAGGCGCAACAAACACTGAAGCGAACACAGCAAACAACGCTGAGAACAAAGAAGTTGCAACAACAGTCAACAACACCAACGAGCAAACATCAGAGCGATACTTCAGCATTGTGCTTGCAAGCCGTGTAGCAAAAAAGAACGCAGAGGAGTATGTAAGCAAACTTCATCGTAAAGGCATGAAAGAAGCCCGTGTCTATATCGGTGCCAATGGCCACGTAAAGGTGATCTATCGCAAGTTCAGCACTCGAGAAGAGGCAAACAAAGCAAAGAACATGCTGACAGACAACATCGAATTTGAAGGATCTTGGATAACAGAAATAAAATAAATGAAAAGAGTAAGATGCCCAAAATGTGATAACTTCATCACATTCGACGAGAAGAAATACACCGAAGGACAGTCGTTAGTATTCCAATGCCCCGACTGTGGCAAGCAATTTGGCATACGCATTGGTGTTTCAAAACTGCGCAACACACAGAAAGAGGATATTCCTGAAGAAAATGCAGAAGGAAGCGAGTGTGGCTACATCACCGTTATCGAAAACGTATTCCATTACAAGCAGGTCATTCCGCTACACATGGGTGTGAACGTCATCGGACGCTACATGAAGAATAGCGGTGTAAACTGCGCTATCGAGACAAACGACCCGAGCATCGACATCAACCATTGTTCTATCACAGTAAGCCGCGACAAAAAGGGCAACTTGAAGTATGTGCTTAAGGACGGACCGAGCTACACTGGTACCTTCGTCGACAACGTTATTCTTGGCGACCGCGAGCAACGCGTTATCGAGGACGGCACATTGTTCACAATTGGTGCTACGAGTGTCATTCTGCACACAGACAACATCAACGACACAACGCAAGAATAGACAACATTACATCCACAAAATTACGCTGTGAGTTTGCCACGCTACGGCAACATTGTTGTCGCGCTACGGCAATAAAGTTTCGGTAGCACAACAACAATGTTGCCGTAGCGTGGCAAACTCGCAGTTATAATTTATTGGCAATTTCCTTGCCCATTTGCATTACGTAGGTAAGGTTTATATCCTTGTCGTAGACAACGATATCGGCATCCTTACCCTCCTCTATTGAGCCTTTGCGGTCGAACACGCCCATAATCTTTGCAGGTGTTTCGCTTGCCATACGGAACACATCTATCATCGGTATTTCTGCCTTTTGTATACATGTGCGGATGAGCACATCCATAGTGGCAATGGAGCCGGCAAGCACCGAGCGGTCGGCGAGTTTACACACACCGTCTTCCATAATCACACGAGCCTCCGGAGACACATCACCTTCGCTTGCTGCATAAGCCAAAGAGTCGGTGATGAGGGCTGTTCTTTCTACGCCTTTTATCTTATATACAATCTTGAGCATCATTGGTGGCACGTGTATACCATCGGCAATCACCTCTACCGTCATATCCTGCAGCGCATAAACACTCTCCACGGTGCCTGGCACCTTGAACTCGTGCTCCTTGTACACTACGGGCATTGCGTTGTAGAAGTGCGAGGCATGTGTCATTCCGGCATCATGCGCCTTCACCACATCCTCATAGGTAGCGCGTGTGCAGGTGAGAGCAGAAAGCACGCCATGCTTGCGTAGCTCTTTGATAAATCTCACCGAGCCGGGCAGCTCTGGTGCCTCATCCCAACGTTTGATGCACTTATACTTTTTGAGCAGCGTCTCATATTCATATATAATAGGTGCCTTTATCAACACTGGGTTTTGTGCACCAGCTTGCTTTCTATTGATATACGAACCTTCGATGTGCAATCCAAGCACTGGGCTATCTTTCTCCGCCATGAGTTTCTGACACACGTTGCAGGCAGCCTCAATGGTAGGTATTGTCGACGACGATAATGTTGGGTATATTGCGGTGGTGCCATGCTTCAGATGAGCATTGACACCTGCACGAAAAGCATCCTGCGTGGCTTCAATGAAGTCGCGACCGCCTCCGCCATGAGCGTGCATATCAATGCCGCCTGGGACGATATAGCCTCCTTGGGCATCGATGATTTCAGCTCCCACAACATGCAAGTTGATGTTTGAGACGGCTCTGATTTTGTTGACGTCCGTCACTATGGAGCCGCCATCAAGCCATCCTTCAGGTGTTAGGATGCGACCATTGACAAATTGTTTCAACATATTATTTCTTTTTAGAGTTCGTTAGTCACCTCGTTACCCATCTGCATTACGTAGGTGAGTTTAAGGTCTTTGTCGAACATCATGATATCTGCGTCCTTACCATCCTCGAGCGAGCCCTTACGATCGAACACGCCCATAATCTTTGCAGGAGTCTCGCTCGCCATGCGACATGCGTCCTCCATCGGTATGTTTGCCATCTGCACACACGTGCGGATGAGGCGGTCCATTGTGGCGATAGAACCAGCAAGAGCTGAGTGGTCGGCAAGCTTGCACACGCCGTCTTCAAGTATCACGCGCGGGTCGAACGCCACGCCCTCGTCGCTTGCAGCACATGCTAACGAGTCGGTGATGAGGGCAGTTTTCTCTACGCCCTTTATCTGATAAACCACGCGGAGCATCACTGGGGGCACATGTATGCCGTCGGCAATCACCTCTACGGTCATATCCGGAAGGGCGTACACGCTCTCCACGGTGCCCGGCACCTTGAACTCGTGTTCCTTATATACCACTGGCATTGCGTTGTAGAAGTGTGTAGCGTGCATCATGCCAGCCTTGTGTCCGGCTACAACATCTGCGTATGTGGCGCGTGTGTGACCGATAGATGCCACTACGCCGTGCTTACGACACGACTGTATGAACTCCACAGAACCTGGCAGTTCCGGAGCTTCATCCCAACGCTTGATACATGGATACTTGTCGAGCAATGGTTCGTACTCTTCCGCCACCGGTGGCTTTATCCATTCGGGTATCTGTGCGCCTGCCTGCTTCGGGTTGAAGTATGGGCCTTCGAGGTGGAGTCCGAGTACGGGGCTATTCTCTTCTTCCATGAGTTTCTGACAGGTCTCGCAAGCAGCCTCAATCATTGGTACCGTAGAGGATGAGAGGGTTGGGAATATAGAGGTTGTGCCATGCTTCATGTGTGCTTTTATGGCTACACGGAACGCCTCCTCTGTGCCCTCCATGAAGTCGCGTCCGCCTCCTCCATGCACGTGCAACTCTACTCCGCCTGGTACTACATAGCAGCCTTTGGCGTCAATAATCTGAGCGTTAACGATGTGCAAATCACTGTTCGATACGGCTAAAATCTTATTACCGTCAATGATTACAGAGCCGCCTTCAAGCCATCCTTGTGGAGTAAGAATGCGACCATTAATTATTTGTTTTAACATAACTGAATGATTAGTTTTGGGACTATTGAACAACACATCCTGCTTGTGCAGATTGTGTGTGCAAAGTTCCGTCGTCCATTAGTAGGTTTTTTCACAAGCAAAGGTACATATTATTTTTTATTGCAGCCAACAAAATAACAAAAAGAATTATTAACTTTGTAACAAAATCACAAAATACAACAAATGATAACAGGCGAGATAAAAAACAAAATCGACCAGATATGGGACACGTTCTTTGTGGCTGGCATCACTAACCCCATCACCGTTTTGGAGCAGATGACATACATCTTTTTTATGAAGATGCTCGACGACAAGCAGTTGCAAGAGGAGGAGAACGCACGCGACTGGGACTGTGAGGTAGAGAACCCCACATTTCTCAACGGACAGCTGTGGGTAAATCCGGAGGCTGTGAGCGACGAGGAGCGAGCAGGTGTACCTTACGAAAACCTGCGCTGGCATGTGTTCAAGAACTTCGGTGCCGACAATATGTTCAAGGTGGTTCGTCAGAGCGTGTTCGAGTTTATCAAGCACATCGGCACTGGCGATGAGTCTGCCTATAGCCGCTACATGAAGTCGGCAATCTTCCTCATCCCCAACGCTCGCACCCTTGCCAAGGTGGTGGACGGTGTCGACTCGCTCGATATGAACAACCGCGATGCCATGGGCGATGTCTACGAGTACATCTTGGGCAAGATGGCAGCCAGCGGCACCAACGGACAGTTTCGCACCCCTCGCCACATCATACGCATGATTGTGGAGCTGATGGAGCCTACCCCACAAGACTACATCTGCGACCCTGCGATGGGTTCGGCAGGCTTCCTCGTAGAGGCTGTGAAGTACATCAAGGAGAAGCACGCAACAGCGATGTACGTAAGCGAGGAGGTGCAGCACATGAAGACATCCATGATTAACGGCTACGATACCGACCAAACCATGCTTCGCATCGGTGCCATGAACCTCCTGCTGCACGACATAACCGCTCCAGAACTGGCTTGGCGCGACTCACTTTCTGAGCAGAACGAGGACCAGAGCTGCTACACGCTCGTCATGGCGAACCCTCCCTTTGCAGGCAGTCTTGACAAAGGCAACGTGAACAAGCGCATCCTCAGCTACGCCAACACCAGCAAGACCGAGCTGCTGTTCCTTGCGCAGTTTGTGCGCTCGTTGGAGATAGGCGGACGTTGCGCCAGCATCGTGCCCGACGGCGTGCTCTTCGGCACCAGCAAGGCTCACGTGGCTATACGCAAGGAGATTGTAGACAATCAGCAGTTGCGTGCCGTCATCTCCATGCCAAGCGGTGTGTTCAAGCCCTACGCCGGCGTGTCGACGGCTGTGCTCATCTTCGCTAAGACCAACTGTGGCGGAACCGACCGCGTATGGTTCTACGATATGCGAGCCGATGGTTTCTCGCTCGACGACAAGCGTGCAGCCATCAACGACAACGACATACCCGACATCGTCGAACGCTTCCACAACCTCGCTGCCGAGGAACAGCGCACACGCAAGGAGCAGAGTTTCTTTGTGCCCGTCGACGAAATCCGCCAGAACGACTACGACCTCTCCATCAACAAATACAAGGAGATAGAGCGCGAGCGCGTGGAGTACGAACCGGTGAAGGACATACTCGCACGATTGGAGCAGAACGAAGCGGAATACGCCAAGGGGTATGAAGAGCTAAAAAGCATGTTGGAGGAGTAAGAAAGACGGTAATGGGAAAGTCAGGACAGTTATATTTTGATTTTGATACGTATTTGCGACAGGGCGAACCGTCGCAAAGAGAGAAAGCCATAGTATGGGGTACAGCCATCGGCCTACAAAAGGTGGATGGCTTGGAGACTTCTGCCTATCTGCAACAGACGGCATTAAAAAACATTGAGGGCGAGATAACGATTGACGAGGCTAAAGAACTTGTCAACGCCTATTACATTAGTCGCCAGGCACACAACGAGGAGAACGAAGACAAGGAGGAGGCAGATCGTGTGGCAACCAACATTGCAAAACTGCTGAGTTCAAACACACTTGCCTTCAGTTTCTTTGGCTATACCCAGGTGCATCGCAACATATTTGAGGGCGTATTCAAGCACGCAGGACAGATACGCGATTACGACATCACCAAACGCGAATGGGTGCTAAGAGGCGACACCGTGAACTATATGTATGCCGCCGACCTTCAGCGTGCCGTAGAATACGACTTGGAACAGGAGCGCATGTTCGATTATGGCGGTCTGTCGTCTGACGAGATAATACGCCACGTAAGCCGTTTCACAGCCAATCTGTGGCAGATACATGCGTTCTGCGAGGGCAACACACGCACCACGGCAGTATTCGTAATTCAGTATCTGCGCTCTATGGGTTTCTCTGTAAACAACGAAATATTTGCCCGCCATTCATGGTATTTCCGCAATGCCATGGTGCGCTACGTATATAAGAACAACGAGGGCGTTATGCCCGAACCTAAATTTCTGGAACGTTTCTTCCGCAACATGCTTCTTGGTGAGCAATGGGACCTTCGCAACAGATATCTCGTTATAAATCCGCCTGCCGAATATGCGGAGCAACCGAGACTCGACACCCCCACAAGTACGATAAACACCCCCGCAAGTACCCCCACAAGTACGACAAACACCCCCACAAGTTCGCAAGATACAGAACCAGTACCCCCACAAGTAAGTGGTGATATGTTTCATACGGACAATAAAAATATACGCAAGATAGTTAACATCTTGGGACAAGAAAGTCTGTCCATAAAAGAGATGATGAATGCAGTTGGCTTAAAAGACCGTAAGAATTTTATTGAGTTATTGAGTATTCTCTTACGCCAGCTATTTCTACGGGCTTTGTCCGTATGCTCTATCCTGATTCACCACGCCACCCAAAGCAGAAATATCTGCTTACGGTTAAGGGCATTGGATTGTACAATCAATTAAATAAGGAAGAACAATGAAACAAGGATGGGAATATAAGAAGTTGGGAGAGGTATGTACAATTGAACGCGGAGGTTCTCCTCGCCCAATCACCGACTACATAACCGATTCTGAAGATGGAATAAATTGGATTAAGATAGGAGATGCCCAAGAAGGTTCCAAATACATAACATCAACTAAAGAAAAAATAAGACCAGAAGGTATAAAAAAATCACGCTTTGTACATAAAGGCGATTTTATACTTTCCAATTCTATGAGTTTTGGAAGACCATACATTCTTAAGGTGGATGGTTGTATACATGATGGATGGCTTGTAATACATGATGATAATGAGGTATTCATAAAGGACTATCTTTATTATATCTTGTCAAGTTCTATCATGTATGCAAAGTTTTCACAACTTGCTGTTGGCGGAGTGGTAAATAATTTGAATTCGTCATTAGTAAGAAAGGTTGCAATCCCCATTCCTCCCAAGTCCACCCAACTCTCCATTGTCTCTGAACTTGACAAGATTAACGAGTTGATTCGTCTAAAGAAGGAGCAACTGAAAGATTATGACAACCTCGCACAAAGCATCTTCTATGAGATGTTTGGAGACCCCGTGGAGAATGAAAAGGGATGGGAAGTGAAGAAGTTGGGAGAGGTATGCACAATTGAGCGTGGCAGTTCCCCTCGACCAATAACTGCATATATTACAGATTCTAAAGATGGTATAAATTGGATAAAGATAGGAGATGCCCAAGAAGGTTCCAAATACATAACATCAACTAAAGAAAAGATAAAACCTGAAGGTCTTAAGAAATCACGCTTTGTTCATAAGGGAGACTTTATCCTTTCCAATTCTATGAGTTTTGGAAAACCATACATTCTTAAAATTGATGGTTGTATACATGATGGTTGGTTGGTAATACATGATAATAATAATGTATTTATAAAGATTTATCTGTATTATCTTCTAGCAAGTTCTATAATGTATGCAAAATTTTCTAAACTTGCAGGTGGTGGAGTTGTAAATAACTTAAATTCTTCATTAGTAAGAAAAGTAGATGTATCAATCCCCCCTCTCCCCCTCCAACACCTCTTTGCCCAGCGCATTGAGCAGATAGAGCATCAGAAGTCAGAGGTGACGAAAGCGATAACCGACCTTGAAACCCTCCTCGCCTCTCGTATGCAGCATTGGTTCGAGTAGCGGAAACTTAGGAGGGTTGGGCATCCCTGCCCTACCCACTCTGCCTTAATTTGCAGTTGATTGAGTGGGTATAGCAGGGATGCTATACCCTCCTATAGATAGCCAGCTGCTTGCACAAACTACAGCGAGGACGCCATAGCCTCCTACGCTTTGCATCAACCATCCATATTATAGACGACTCTAAAAACTTGAATATATGGCAAAGAAATTTGAAATACGAAATAGTACAGCCGAATTCCTTATCTTCATGGCAGAGGGTAAGGAGGACGGTATTGAAGTTATGTATGCCGATGAAAATATTTGGTGTACACAAGACGCTATTGCAAACCTTTTCGACAAAGGCAGATCAACTATAGCAGAACATCTGTCAAACATTTTCAAAGAAGGAGAATTGGACAAAGATTCAGTTTGTCGGAATTTCCGACGAACTGCCACCGATGGTAAATCTTACAACACTCAGTTCTATAATCTCGATGCAATCATAAGCGTAGGTTACAGAGCTAACTCTCGTCGCGCTACCCAGTTCCGCCAATGGTGTACCTTCGTACTTCGCCAATACGCCATCCGTGGCTACGTGATAGACAAGAAGCGTATGGAGAACGGCTCGTTCATTGGTGTTGACTACTTTGAGCAACTCTTGGAGGAGATTCGCGAGATTCGTCTATCCGAGCGCAACTTCTACCAGAAGCTTACCGACCTCTACGCCACAGCCATCGACTACAACCATGAAGCTCCTACCACAAGAGACTTCTTCAAGAAGGTGCAAAACAAAATGCACTATGCCGTACACGGTCATACTGCTGCCGAACTAATAGTAGAGCGTGCCGATGCAGACAAGGAACACATGGGACTAACAACATGGGCAAAAGCTCCAAGCGGAAAGATCCTACGATCGGACGTGAGTGTAGCAAAGAACTATCTTAAGGAGAACGAGCTGCAAGCCCTTGGACGATTGGTCAACGCCTATCTTGATATTGCAAAGGATATGGCTGAACGACATATACCAATGACCATGGAGGACTGGGCTAAGCGTATAGACAAATTTCTTGACGCAACAGACAGAGATATCCTACAAGGTGCAGGAAACATTACTGCAGAATACGCCAAGCAATATGCCGAAAGCGAATTTGAGAAATATAGAGTGATACAAGACAGATTGTTCCGTTCGGACTTTGATCTGCTTAACGAAAACCAGCCTACAATACCCTATGAAGAATTTTGACTTTATCAAGAAACTGGCGGAGATAATACCCGACTTCGCCCAGCTACACGAATACTGCGACAAGGCGGAAATATTTCAAAGCACATTCCCAGAGGAGAGTGCGAGCAATGCGCGTAAGGCATTGGAATGGTTGGTGAAGAACCACCTTTCGATGGCAAACGTAACCTTAGATCCTTACGAAACGCTCAGCCAGATGATAAAACGCCCACAGATAGACACGTTCATCAACGACGACTGGAACTTTGAGCAACACATGCGCACGGTGAAGAAGATTGGCAACTACGCCTCGCACATTGGTTCGCAGCCGGTGAGGAAGAACGATGCCTTCGTCTGTCTGCGTGCCTTGTACTATGTAGTGAGCGGTTTCCTCTTCCGCTGGCAAGCCATAAAAGAAATTACAGCCTTCGATGCTACGCTTGTGCCTACTGGCTTCAGTGGGATGCACGTGGCTGACCAGTCGGAGCCTAACGTGTCGTTACAGGTGGTAGACAGCGTGCCGGCTGAGGCGATAGACCACCCGAAAGCACCTGAGCAGGAGCCGAAGGAGTCGCTCGCGAGCGAGGCAATCACACGCAAGTGCCTCATCGACTATATGCTGAACGAAGCCAAATGGGAAATCCTTAATGTGAAGGGCGACATACAGGGTGGCAAGGCTGCCATCGAGGTGAAGATTGAAGGCATGGACAAGGCTACGTATCCATCGGGCGTTGGCTACGCCGACTATGTGTTGTACAGCAAAGGTGGCAAGCCATTGGCGGTGATTGAGGCGAAGAGCACCATACAGAGCGCAGACAAAGGACGCAAGCAAGCTATGGAGTATGCCGACGGACTGGAGAAGAAGCATGGTGTGCGACCGGTGATATACTATACCAATGGCTACGAGACCAAGGTGATTGACGGCTTGGGCTATCGGGATCGAGAGGTTATCTCGTTCCACAGCGAGGACGACCTTGAGCGCATGATACAGAAACGTGGACGTGCCGACATCACCGACCTCACCATCGACGACGAGATAACCAACCGTCCGTATCAGAAGACAGCTATCAAGAGTTTGGTGGAATGGCTCAACAAGAAGCATCGCCGTGGACTGCTTGTGCTTGCTACCGGCACGGGCAAGACACGCGTGAGCATATCGCTCTGCAAACTGCTCTCGAACAACAACTGGATAAAGAAGGTGCTCTTCCTTGCCGACCGCACCGAACTGGTAAATCAGGCACATGGAAAGTTTGAGGAGTTTCTGCCCAGCGAGTCGATGAGCTGTCTGTCGGAGGACACAGACCCCGACTTAGATGCACGTTTCATATTCTCTACCTATCAGACGATGATCAACTACATCAACGCGGTGCCGGTGGAATTCTCCGTGGGACACTTCGACCTCATCATCATCGATGAGGCTCACCGAAGCGTGTTCGGCAAGTATGGAGCTATTTTCCAATATTTCGACTCGCTCCTCATCGGATTGACAGCAACGCCACGCGCAGAGATTGACAAGAACACATTCAAGCTGCTTGAGCTTGAGAATGCGCCCAACTACGAATACACCTACGACGAGGCTATCGGCGACGGATATCTCTGCCCCTACCGTCTGAAGAACTGCACATCGAAGATGATAAACCGCGGCATTAAGTATGACGAACTGAACAAGGAGGAGCGTGACGAACTGGAAAAGGTGTGGGAATACGAGAAGGCTCTGAAGGGCATACCGAATAACCAGGAGTATCACCGCGACATACAGGGCAACGAACTATTCCGCTACCTCATTAACGACGACACCATCGACAACGTACTCTCGGAGCTGATGACCAACGGCTTGAAGATTAATTGTGGCGAGGATGTGGGCAAAACAATCATCTTTGCATACAACCACAAGCACGCAGAACGCATAGTGGAGCGTTTTCGTGCGCTTTACCCAGAGCGCGGTGCCGACTACTGTCAGCTGATAGACAATCAGGTAAAGCATCATTCGGCTATCATAGCCGACTTCAGGGAGGCTGAAAAGATGCCACAGATAGCGGTATCGGTGGATATGCTCGACACCGGCATCGACGTGCCGGAGATTCTTAACCTCGTGTTCTTCAAAATAGTGAAGTCGAAGATCAAGTTCGACCAGATGATTGGTCGCGGCACACGTCTGTGCCAGGACATCTTCGGTCCAGACCAAAACAAGAAGGAGTTCTACATCTTCGACTGGTGTGGCAACTTCACCTACTTCTCGAAGAATGGCGACGACATAGCACCGACAAACATAAAGACACTAACCCAGCGACTCTTCGAACTGCGCGTAGACATTGCGAAAGAGCTGCAGAGCTCCGAACATCAGGAAAAGGAGTTCGACAAGCAACTGCACGACGAATTGAAAACACTACTGCACAAGCAGGTGGCTTCCATCGGCAAGGAGCGCAAGGAGACGCGACCGTTCCTGGGCATCATTGAGCCGTTCCGTGAGAAGGACAAGTGGACATGTATCTCGGAGGTGGGCGCCCTACAACTAAAAAAGATTAGCCATCTTGTACCTGTAGAAAAGGACGAAGAGGAGACAAAGAGGTTTGATATGGTGATGCTCCACATAATGCTGGCACACATCAACACAACGGTAAGTGTGGGACAGTTCCGCCAAGTGGTGGTGAACGTGGCTGCAATATTGGAGAAGAAGGCTACTGTGCCGGCTGTAATGGCACACATCAACACCATACGAATGGTGCAGACACCACAGTTCTGGGAGAACGAGTCGCTTGACGCGTTGGAGAGTGTGCGCAGAGAACTGCGCGAAATAGTGCACTTGCTGAAGGAGCAACGCCAAAACAAGAAGTTCGTCATCGACATAGAGGACGAATACACCAGCTCCAAAGCCCCCGTCAACGTGGTTATACAGACTACGTACAAGCAGCGAGTGATCGATTACTTGGCAGAGAATAGCAACAACGAAACACTGCGAAAGATACAGAACTTTGAGCAGCTCACCGCTGCCGATATACAGGAGTTGGAGCGCATCTTCTTCGAGGAGTTGGGCACCAAGGACGAGTACAACGCACTCACCGAGGGACATCCGTACAAGAATAATGTGGCTGCCTTCATACGTGTCATCAACGGCATCGACCACAAGAAAGCGTTACAGATATATCAGCAGTTTGTAGATGGCTATGATCTCACATCGGAGCAGGAGCAGTATCTGAAGAATATCATCGACTATGTAAGCATGAATGGCGATATTGAAACAAAAAACTTTATGGAGTATCCGCTAAAACAATACAACTGGCGTACTATCTTCGGCGACCATTTTGTAAATCTAAAGGATTTCATCAAGCAGATTCATGAGGTCATCTCTGCATAAACAGAAAACAAGTTAAGTGTTTTTTGAAAGAAGATGGTTGTAGATTTTCTTCACGGCAATGTGGTAGCTTGCTTTTAAGGACCCTTCTGAGGTGTTGAGCAGGCTACTCATTTCCGAATACTTCATTTCTTCGTAATAGCGAAGATTGAAGACAACGCGTTGCACATCGGGCAGTTTTGCAATGGCTGCTTGCAAAGCTGCTTGCGTGGCATCGCCGTCAAAATATTCGTCGGCAACAAGGCGCGAGCCAACTCCATCGGTAAGATCGGAGTCGTAAGCTACGAAGTCGCGCTTACGGCGTAGAAAGTCGAGCGACTCGTTGATGGCTATACGATACAGCCAGGTGGATGGTTTCGAACGCTCTTCAAATTGATCAAGGTTGTTCCATGCTTTTACAAAGACATTCTGCATTACATCGTTGGCATCGTCGTGATTGAGCACAATACGACGTATCGTCCAATATAGTTTTTCGCTATATTGGGCAACCAATTCAGTAAACAGTTTATTCTTTTCTGTATCTTTCATTTTGCCTTGAACATCTTGGTTAAAGATACTTTTGTATGTTGTCGTAGATTATACTGTCATAGCCATATATGTCGTCATAGCGAACAAGATTGCCATTGCTATCAGGATAGAGCGTATAATAGGTGATGTATATCGGCACTAATGGTTCTACCTTCAAGCTACGCACCATCTTTGAACGATTAGGACGTTCTGCTTCTGGCACATCTTCGCGTGGCCGTTCGCTAAAATCGGCAGCCATAGAGTACTTCATCTTTTCCATCAGCTTCTCGTTTTTATCGTTCAACATGAAAACAGCCAACTCGTAGGGTTTCTCTACACGTATGCAACCATGCGACACCATGCGGTTGTTACGGGCGAAGACTCTGGGCGAGGATGTGTCGTGCAGGTATATGCTATAATTGTTGTCGAAACGGAAAATAACTCTTCCAAGCGCATTGCCACGCCCACCCCACTGCACAACGGAATAGTTGGCACTAAGGAGCATGTCGCGTGTAACGTTCTCAGGTTCTACAATCTTACCAGTGTTGCGGTCGCGCACAAAGTAATTGTTATTATCGAAATAGGCGTGATTGCCGACATGGTGTATTACGCTTGTCTTCACGATGCTTTTCGGTATTATCCACTGCGGATTGAAGTCCATACGTTTTATCTTGCTGCTTAATAGCGGAGTCTTCGTCTCAAGACTACCTACAGCCACCTTCATAACCAGACGTTCGTCACCATCATGGGCAAACAGAGACAGTGAGGGCACGTTCACAACCACATACTTCTTGTGCAGCTGCGGGTAGTCGCCATCGTTTTCCCAACGACAGCGCTCTATATTGCAAAGCAAACGACGGCGATAGTCCTTGTCCCTGGTCTTGTTCAAAGCAGAAATGTATTTGGCGTATAATGGATTGTGGGGCTTCGACTTCGCGAGAAAGTCTGCAAACTTATCCATATCACCCTTTATCACAGCACAAGCGGTTGCAAGATAGGTGTCATTGGGCAGACTTGTATGCCAACCATAAAGTGAACGATATGTGATGTGTAGGGTGTCGTCTTTACGCTGATCGAGTCGGTTGAACGCTTTGTAAGGGTTCATAAAGCCAAAACGCTGCCCCTCTGTGTAGCGCAAGAAGGCTTTTGTAAGATAATACTCTAAGCGTGCGAACACTTTAACAGCCGAATTGTCGGCTGTTTTAATAGAATCGAAATCAAGGGTGCGTACACGTTGTAAATCTTCTTTCAGTAAGGAATAATAGAATTTGTCACGAGAGAAGCCCAATGAGTCGACGTGTGAAATATAGCTAAGTAAGGTATCTGCTTTTGCAGAAACACCATCACGCGTTATCCACAGCATCTCCATACAGGTGTTGTAGTGCTTGCGAGCGTGTATGTCGGCTGGACTGTTAGACTTGTCGGACAAAATGAGTGTGCGGATATTAGAGAATACTCTATCCGCAGAAATATCGTAACGGGATGTTCGCAATGTAGCAAAATCGTCTAACGATACATACATACGTTCTTCTTTCTTATGACATGAGCATAAAACAAAAGCCATAAGAAAGAAGAGAAACAATGAGAACTTGCTAATATTCAAATTGGATATTGACAAAACTTGTTACTTAATCACAATTTTACGTGCTATCTTACCAACTTTAACAATGTAAATACCCTTTGGCAAGTTCAAATCAAATCGTTTGTCCTGACTATCAATCTTTACAGACATAACAGGAGCACCTCCTGCCAGATTGTAGATGCTCATTGTCATTCCAAAAGCATCTGTGACACGCACAACGTTATCCTCTATGGATATGACGGGCTTCTGCACATTGTCAATGAGCTCAATTTCTGGCATACACTCAGCCATTGCTGATTTTGGAGCACCTACCATAAAGATAGCAAGTAATATAACGAGTATATATTTTGTCATAAGCTAACGTTTTAATGTAATGATTTGTTTTTGCAAAGATACAAAAACTTTTAATACGACAATAATAATAGTGTAAAAAAACTGAGTTGTTCAGTTTTTTTACACTATTTATCGAGATTATTGCATCACAAATGTCAATGTTCCACCTTTCAGAATATCTTCATGCGAAATGTTCGTGCTACGAAGTCGCTTACCATTGAGCAGTACTTCCTTTACAAGATACTTCTCTGGCGAATAGCCTTCTGCCTCGACCTTAAACGTATTACCATTCTCCAAGTGGATTGTTGCGTTGCGGAAGAGCGGTGAACCAATCTCGTACTCGCAACTAACAGGATTTAACGGATAGAAGCCTAACGCACTGAAAACATACCAAGCAGACATCTGTCCGCAGTCTTCGTTTCCACAGAGTCCGGCAGGTGTGTTGTTGTAGAGTTCTGTCAGTATCTGGCGAACATACTTCTGCGTCTTGTGGGGCTGACCTATCTTGTTGAAGATATATGCAGCATGGTGACTGGGTTCATTTCCGTGTGCATACTGCCCTATCATGCCCGTACTAAACAATGGCAGTTCGGCATTGGCAGCTGGAGTATAAGTGAAGAAGCTATCGAGTTTTTCAGCAAAACGTTCCTTGCCTACAAGCTTTTCGAGCCCCTTTATATCATGCTGCACCGACCACATATAGTGCCATCCATTGCTCTCACAGATGTGCGATGTGTACTCGTCGGGCGAATAGACCGGCTGGAAACTGCCATCAGAATGACGTGGTTGCATGAACGTGGTGCCCTTACAATATACATTGCGATAGTTTTGCGCACGCTTGCTGAACTCCTTGTAAAGGTCTGTTTTATTCATCGACTTTGCAAGAGCCGCTATGCAAGCGTCGTCGTAGGCATATTCGAGCGTTCGAGAGAGCGACCAGTCGTCGCCAAGCGTAGGTTCCTTCACGTCGTAAGGCACATAGCCCAGCTTCTTATAGAGTCCGATACCTCTATAGCCGTCTAAGTTGGCTGTCTTCACGCACTCTGCTAAAGCCTCTTCCTTGTTGATATTAGGCACACCTTTCAGAATAGCTTCAGCAATAACAGAGGCAGCATGATATCCGATCATCATATCTGTCTCCGACGACCACATATTCCATATTGGCAAACGTCCGTTCTCCTTACTAAACGCGATGAGCGAATTGACCATATCGCTGGCACGTGTAGGCATTAGGACATCGTAAAGCGGATGGGCTGCACGATAGGTATCCCACAACGAACATGTCTCATAGTTGAACCACCCATTCGCCTTATGCAGCTGACGATCAGCACCAAGATAGCTGCCGTCAACATCGCAGAGCAACGTAGGCGCAGACATGGCGTGGTAGAGTGATGTATAGAAAACTGTTTCCTGCGACTGCGAACCTCCCTCTATCTCTATCCTACCCAATTCCTTGTTCCAGAGGCTTTCAGCCTGTCTTCTCACTGCGTCGAAGTCATCAGACACAGTTTCTGCCTGCAGGTTCTTTTGTGCTCCTGCAAGGCTTGTTGGCGAAAGAGCTGTTGTTACCACAAGTTTGTCAAAACCCTCTGAAGCAAACTTAAAGCGAGCAATGCAGCCTACTCCATCCCTATTATTCTTCAACGCTTTACTATCAATCTCTACAGATTTGATAGGTTGTGAAAAACGTGTTCTGAACCAAACGCGCTGATTGCGAGCCCAACCATCCGAATAACGATAGCCTTCAATGGTGAAAGAGTCAACAACGCTTATCTTGCTGTCAACCGTTGCGTCCCAGTTCATCGCCTTGTTCAAATCTAAGATGACCATACGTTCCTTGCCATCATTAGGGAATGTATAGCGCTGAACTCCACACCGGGGCGTTGCGGTTAGCTCTACGTTAATGTCATAGTCGGTTAGACGCACTTGGTAATATCCTGCATGTGCCGTTTCGTCCTTGTGAGAGAAGCGCGAGTGTATGCCCAACGGCTCTTCAGCCTCGTTGTACGGCAACGTTACGGGCATAAACGAGATATCATACAAATCGCCAGCACCCGTTCCTAACAAGTGAGTATGACTAAAACCGGCTATCGTACTATCTGGATAGAAATAACCAGCAATACGATCCCATCCGGGTAAACCGTTGTCTGGACTTAGCTGCACCATTCCGAAAGGCACCTGTGCTCCAGGATAAGTATTACCTGTATAGTCGGTACCTATAAGCGTATTCACTTTTGAAGCATAATCCTTGGCATACGTAGTGGTATGTAAGGTACAAGCAGCCAAAAAAATAATAGAAATTAATGTCTTTCTCATCATTATAAAATATGAAGATTTGAATTGAAAAGATGAAAGATAAAAATAAAGTCCACTTAAGGAATGTCCAATTTGGCCATATCTTTAAGTGGACTTATCTATTATTATATATTCAAATTGCAACTTCCGAGGAAGCAGTGTTTTAATTAGTCAAGATGAAGCGACTTCTTGATTGCCTCAATCTTCTCGTCGGCAGCCTTGCTGCAACGCTCGTAGCAACCAGCGCACTTGAACGACGGATCCTTAACCTCAAGATAGAACTTAATCTTAGGTTCTGTACCCGATGGGCGAACGCTAACCTTAGTGTTGTCGTCGCAGAACCACTGGAGCACGTTGCTTGTTGTAGGCATATCGAGCTTCTCTACAGTGCCGTCAGCCTTTGTAGAAGTAAGAGCCTGATAGTCCTTCCAGAGAATCACCTTGCTACCACCCAACTTCTGAGGAGGATTGGCACGGAAGTCAGCCATCATCTGCTTGATTTCGTCAGCGCCAGTCTTGCCCGGGCGAACTACGTTTACTGTGAACTCCTTGCTAAAGCCATACTCCTGATAAATCTGCATCAAGAGATCGTAGAGAGTCTTGCCTTGGTCCTTAGCCCAAGCAGCGATCTCGCAGATAAGGCAGATAGAAGCAGGAGCGTCCTTATCGCGAACCTTGTCGTAAGGCAGGAAGCCGAAGCTCTCCTCGCCACCACCGATGTAGTCCTGCTTGCCCTCAGAGATAGCAATCTCACGTGCAATCCACTTGAAACCAGTGTAGCAGTCGCGAAGTTCCACGTTGTTCTTCTTAGCGATTTCAGCAATCACCTCTGTTGTAACGATAGTCTTAACAAGGAAGTCTGTCGGCTTCAGCTTACCAAGCTTCTTCTTATTCTCAATGATGTAATAGCAGAACATCATGCAAGTCTGGTTACCATTGATAATCATCCATTCGCCCTTATCATCACGGCAAACGATAGCAAGACGGTCTGCATCGGGGTCAGTAGCAACAACCAAGTCGGCATTGAGCTTTGTACCAAGCTTCATACCTAATGTCATTGCTTCTGCATTCTCTGGGTTTGGAGAAACGACAGTTGGGAAGTTACCGTCAACAACCATCTGCTCCGGAACAACATTTATGTTCTGAAAGCCCCAAGAGCGCAAGCAGAGAGGAACAATTACGCGACCTGTGCCGTGCATTGCAGAATAAACGATATTGAGATCCTTCTGGCGGTTGATAACATCCTGGTCAATCATTGCAGAATGAACAGCTGTCATATAGTCGTAGTCCATCTCGCCACCAATAATCTTAATCTTATCCCAGTTAGCCTCAAACTTAACGTCATCAATAGTCACCTTGTTAACCTCATCAATGATGCCCTTATCGTGCGGAGCCAATACCTGAGCACCATCGCTCCAATAAGCCTTATAGCCATTGTATTCCTTCGGGTTGTGAGAAGCTGTTACGTTCACACCTGCTTTCGCACCGAGCTGGCGGATAGCAAATGAAATCTCTGGTGTAGGACGGAGTCCCTCGAACAAATAAGCCTTAATGCCATTTGCAGAGAAGATAGCAGCAACAGTCTCAGCAAAGAGACGAGAATTGTTACGGCAGTCGTGACCTACAACAACAGAAAGGTTCTCCTCGCCTGGGAACGCCTTTAATATATAGTTAGCAAAGCCCTGTGTTGCCATGCCAACGATGTACTTGTTCATACGGTTTGTACCAGCACCCATAACGCCACGCAGACCACCGGTACCAAACTCGAGGTTCTGATAGAAAGCATCGATAAGTGCAGACTTGTCCTCTGCCTCAAGCATTGCCTTCACCTCGTTACGTGTTTCCTCGTCGAAAGCAGGAGTAAGCCACTGCTGTGCTCTTTCCTCACACTGCTTTATGAGTTCTCTATTGTCTCCCATAATATAAATGTATGTTAACGTTGTTAATAATTTAAGTTTCTAATTAATATTACAAAGTTAGTTATAATAAATGAAACAATAACCTTTCGCCACTTATTTTTCACTTAAATTATTCTAAAATCTTTGTCATATTCAGCTCCGTAATTCTGCCATCAGGATTAACCTTGGCATTAAAACGAAATCTTGTCTCGCTTGAACTGTTGTCTGTATGTTCCACTTTCTGCAACCCAGAGAAGACAACAGTGTACTCATATTGCTGATCGCCTACTTCCTTTTTCGTTATGGCGTAATCCTCAAGCGACATCCAATTCATCGAAGCCACGTCACTCTTGAAGATTTTGTGCATAAACGTAACTACGTCGCTGCGTGTGGCGTTTGCCTTTCCAAGAAACTTTGCAATCAGCGGACTGAATGAATTCATCAATCCATTTTCATCTCGGTTGTTTAGACTTTGGAACAATCCATCAAACACTGTTCCTACGAGTATTTTATCCTCTGGGGTCACCGTGTTTGCATTAAGCATTTTCATCTTATCTGTAGCTTCATCGAAGTGCTCACCATCAGGATGCTGCTCCAAATAGAGTTGTACAGCCTCAAGGGTGTTCGCCGCATCAGCCCTCGACCAATCAATAGAGTCAATCTTGTGTTGCGCAACTTGGCAGAACGGAGAGTTTGGATGTTGCTCGATGTATCGTTGAAAGTCGCTTTTTGAACCACTAACAACAACATTAGTCCAATCGCGGTCAAGCTGTGCAAAATATTCCAAATGTGCAGAAATAGAATCGCGATGAGCTTCAGGCGCATCTGTGTATGTATTCAGATAGTTCTGCAACACTTGGGGGTCGTTGCTCGAAAGGGCAAACTCATACGCAGACTCCTCCTTATCGCTTTGAGCATTTCTATAGAAAGCGTATAAAACAGCACCCAGAACAACTACAACCAATGACACAACTGCTATTACAATACGATTATTGCGTAAGCCCGAAGCCTTTTGATTGACTTTACAATCACTCTCGTCTCCACACATTGTAGTATTATCAACTGTGGTTTTATGATGACATTGTGGACATTCCGCATTGCTATTAAAATACGTAAACCCACATTGCGAGCAAGTTGTAACATGTCCTGCAATAGGTACTCCACATGAAGGACAGACTGGGGCTTTGTCACTAATTTCCTGATTACACTCAGGACATTTAATTATTGCCATGATTTTAAATTAATTATATTATTCTATTAAACACTTTCATCTACTGATGCAGCTGTCATTTATATACTTTTCACTCTCAACGTCTTTGGTATTTAAGTTCGCGCAAACTATGTCTACCCATAAAGCGACTTTTATCTACATAGCCCTTAATGCCATCAATGTATCCCTTACCAGTATACTGCCATAACATATAGTCTTTATCATCTGCCAATATTGGTTCGTTTGCAGAGTATTGCGCAATCATCAGCTTATAATCATCTAACACTCCTACAAGATATTTGTTATAGAAATTGGTACCTGTGTACACAAGAGGTTTCTGATGATAAGCCTTTTCTACCATAACAAGAAACTTCGCAACAGAATCGCGGAATGCCTCTGTGCTCATCCCTTGCTTTACTTCGATATCTATCATCGGTATCAGATCTTGTTGACTGGGACGGCACTGGGTCTTAAAGTTTGCTAACTGCTTTGAGAGGTCGGTCTTTGGTCTGAAAAAATGATACGACCCTACCTTCAAGCCATACTTATGTGCTAAATCAATATTCTGCTCGTACATGTGATCTATACGATCGCCACCTTCAGTAGCCTTTAGATAGACATAAGCCATTTTTGTATTATTGCCTATTACTTCCCAAAACACCTCGCCTTGATAATGACTCAAATCGATACCATGCACATGTGCACAGGTGTCTTCGCATTGCACAAGATTGTCTTGAGAAAATACGGGGCAAGAATAAAACAGTCCTAATATGATATATATATGTATGTAAAAAATCCTCTTCATAAATGCAAAGTTACTGTAAAATAGACAAAGAGGCAAAAAATCATTACATTTTTAAATTGTATTAATACAACGCAAAAAAGACCGTCCTTGTACAAAAGTGTACAAAAACGGTCTTTGCTATAAAATAATAATCGATTATTCTTCTTCCTCTGCCTCTGCTGCGTGCTCCTCAATAAGCTTCTGCTGCAAATCGTTCGGAACAAGCTCATAGCTTGCGAACTTCGTTGTGAACGAAGCACGACCACCTGTCAAACTACTCAACGAGATTGAATAGTTGCTGAGCTCTTTCAATGGTATTTTAGCCTGAAGTTTCTGATAGCCAGCCTCACTATCCATACCCATAATGAGCGCACGACGACCCTGAAGATCAGACATCACGTCACCCATATAGTCGCTCGGTACGTAAACCTCGAGATCGTAAATAGGCTCCAAAATCTTCGGACCAGCCTCCTTAAACGCTGCCGAGAATGCATTGCGTGCTGCCAACATAAACGAAAGCTCATTAGAGTCAACTGGGTGCATCTTTCCATCATAAACGATAACACGCACATCACGTGCATAGCTACCAGTCAATGGTCCGTGCTCCATGCGCTCCATAATACCCTTTAGGATAGCAGGCATGAAGCGTGCGTCGATGGCACCACCGACAACAGAGTTGATGAATACGAGTTTGCCGCCCCATTCCAAGTTAATCTCTTCGCGACCCTTGATATTAATCTTAAACTCCTGTCCGTTAATCTTGTATGATGTAGGATCGGGCATTCCTTCTGCATACGGTTCAACGATGAGGTGTACCTCACCAAACTGACCTGCACCACCCGACTGCTTCTTATGACGATACTCAGCGCGTGACATCTTTGTGATAGTCTCACGATAAGGTATGCGTGTCGGCTCAAACTTGATAGCGAGCTTCTCATTGTTCTCAAGACGCCACTTCAATGTGCGGAGATGGAATTCGCCCTGACCACGTACGATAGTCTGACGCAACTCCTTGCTCTGCTCGACGAGCCATGTCGGATCCTCCTGATGCATACGCAGCAATGCCGACATAAGTTTTTCTGTTTCTGCTGTATTGACAGCCTTGATTGCACGTGAGAACTTAGGGTTAGGATATTTGATAAAGTCAAAGCGCCATTCGCAATCTTTACCATTGAGGGTGTTTCCTGTCTTTACATCTTTCAACTTAACTGTGCAACCGATATCGCCGGCAACGAGTTCGTCCACTGGTATTCTGTTCGCACCAGCACAAGCGAATATCTGACCGATACGCTCCTTTGAGCCACGATCAGCGTTTGTCAAGTCATCACCCGACTTAATCTTGCCGCTCATAACCTTAAAGTAGCTTACCTCACCAATATGCGGTTCCAAACCTGTCTTGAAGAAGTAAACAGACTCCGGTCCGTTTGTATCAGCAACAATTTCCTCACCACGTGTATTGTGAAGCTTCGGCATTTCGCTTACGAAAGGTACTACATTGCCCAAGAACTCCATCAAACGACGAACGCCCATATCTTTGCCTGCACAAACGCAGAACACGGGGAATATAGAACGTGTAACGAGTCCCTTGCGGATGCCTTCGCGCAATTCGTCCTCAGAAAGAGCTCCTTCCTCAAAGAACTTCTCCATCAATGTCTCATCGTTCTCGGCTGCTGCCTCAACAAGAAGCTTATGGAGTTCCATTGCCTTATCCATCTCTTCTGCAGGGATGTCAACGATTGTAGGCATTCCACCTTCTGGTCCCCATGTGTACATCTTCATCAAGAGCACATCAACGATAGCATTAAAGCCTGCACCTGTGCTTACCGGATACTGAATCTGAACACACTTAGAGCCGTAGATAGCATTCATGTTTACCATGACATTGTCGAAGTCGCACTTATCAGAGTCCAACTGGTTGATAAGGAAAATGACTGGCTTATGAAGTTTCTCGGTATAGCGGAAGTTGTTCTGTGTACCAACCTCAGGACCATACTGACCGTTAATAAGGATAACAGCCTGATCGGTTACGTTGAGAGCTGTGATTGCACCACCGACAAAGTCGTCAGAACCTGGGCAATCGATAATGTTGAGTTTCTTGTTGTTCCACTCTACATGGAACACTGTGGGGAACACCGAGTATCCATACTCATGTTCTACCGGGAAGTAGTCGCTTACCGTGTTCTTTGCTTCCACCGTACCACGGCGCTTAATAATACCACTACCATAAATCATAGACTCGGCAAGGGTGGTCTTGCCGCTACCCGCACTGCCTAAAAGGGCAATGTTCTTAATCTCATTTGTTTGATAGACCCTCATTTTCTTCAGGTTTTAAATGGTTAATAATAAATTCAGGCGGATTGACTTTGGGGCGGGTGTCTATCCGTCTACTAAATTATATATTTATATGGTATTTCCAAAAGAATTGCACAAAAACTAATCAAAATTTTAAACTTATTAGTAAATTTGTAGCCATAAAACATAGTGTGACACTATGTACACCTTATTATATAGTAAATGAAAGCAGGAATATACGTACATATACCATTTTGCGAGAGCCGTTGCATCTACTGCGGCTTTTATAGTACAACGGCAAAAGACTGGTGTACTCGCTACGTAGACGCACTTTTGAAGGAGATGCGTATGCGCAGCGATGAGTTACGCAGCCTTTATCCTAACAACGAATGTACGATTGATACTGTTTACATTGGCGGCGGAACACCTTCTACACTCTCCACTGAAGACATCGCACGCATCATAAACACTATAAAAGAGGTTTATCCTTGCACTACACGCGAGATAACGATGGAGATGAATCCCGACGATGTTACGCCCGAACTCATCACCTCGGTACGTACGCTTGGTGTGAACCGCATCAGTCTTGGCGTGCAGACATTCAGCGACGAACGCCTGCGCTTCATCCGTCGTCGCCACAACGCTGCGCAAGCCGTAAAAGCCGTTGAGACAATCCGGCGTGCAGGCATCGATAACATTAGCATCGACCTTATGTTCGGCTTCCCCGACGAAACATTAGATGATTGGCAGAACGACTTGAACACAGCCTTGAAGCTACGTCCAAATCACATATCAGCATATAGTCTGATGTACGAAGAGGGCACCCCACTCTATCTGCTACTTCAAAACGGCAAGATCAAACAGACCGACGATGATACTTGCCTTGCTATGTACACCATGCTTATGGACATGCTTTCAGCCAATGGTTACGAACATTACGAGATAAGCAACTTCTGCTTACCTGGCTATCGCGCCATACACAACAGTAGTTATTGGAACGATACACCATACTTAGGTTTTGGAGCAGCTGCCCACTCGTATAACTTACTGACACGCAGCTGGAACGTTGCAGACATTAAAGAATATATTAACACCATCAAACGTGGCAAACTGCCGTCTGATAGCGAGCGCATTGACGACGACACTCACTACGACGACATCATCACGACTGCCATGCGAACCCACGAAGGCGTAGACTTGAAACGTCTGAAACCTGAGTATCGCGACTATGCTCTGTGCTCTGCAAAGAGCGATATTGACGGCGGACTTCTCGAACTCACCAACGACCATCTGCGACTCACACGTAAAGGACTTTTCGTTAGCGATATGGTGATGAGCAACCTTATGAAAGTCTTATGAAAGTCTGATAAAAGTAAAAAGGTAAAAAAGTAAAAGGATATATAAATCACACATTAATTATAATCAACAAATAAGAACATGGAAAAGAAACTTCGCACCGCTTCACTTTGTGTGCAGGGCGGTTACAAGCCAAAGAATGGCGAACCTATTGAGGTACCAATCATACAGAGTACTACATTCAAGTACGACAATTCAGAGGAAATGGCTATGCTCTTCGACCTCAAGAAGGAGGGCTATTTCTACTCACGATTGCAGAACCCTACAAATGACGCTGTAGCCAATAAGATTGCGCAACTTGAAGGTGGCATAGGCGCAGTGCTCACCAGTTCTGGTCAGGCAGCCAACTTCTACGCTGTATTCAACATCTGCGAGGCTGGCGACCACATTGTAACATCTAACGAAATCTACGGCGGAACATACAATCTCTTCGGCGTAACATTGAAGAAGCTCGGCATAGAGTGCACTTTCGTTAATCCGAACGCATCTGAGGAAGAAATACAGAAGGCATTCCGCCCGAACACAAAGGTTGTATTCGGTGAGACAATCAGCAACCCTGGTTGTGCTGTGCTCGACATCGAGAAGTTCGCACGCATCGCTCACAAGAATGGTGTACCTCTCATTGTTGACAACACCTTCGCTACACCTATCAACTGTCGCCCGTTTGAATGGGGCGCAGACATCGTAACCCACAGTACAACAAAGTACATGGACGGCACAGCGAGCCAGGTCGGCGGCGTAGTTGTAGACAGTGGCAACTTCGACTGGATGGCTAATGCAGAGAAGTTCCCAGGTCTTTGCACTCCCGACGAAAGCTATCACGGACTCACTTACGTGAAGGCGTTCGGCAAGATGGGCTACATCACAAAGCTCGTGGCTCAGCTCATGCGCGATCTTGGCTCTATCCCAGCTCCGATGAACTCGTTCATCCTCAACCTCGGCTTGCAATCGCTCCACCTGCGCATGAAGCAACACTGCGAGAACGCACAGCGTGTTGCCGAGTTCCTAAAGACTGACGAGCGTGTGGCATGGGTACACTACTGCGGTCTGCAGGGTGACGAGTACCATGAACTTGCACAGAAATATCTTCCCAACGGTTCTTGTGGCGTAATAGCGTTCGGACTGAAGGGCGACCGCGAGACTGCTATCCGCTTCATGGACTCGCTCGACATGATTAACATCGTGACCCACGTGGCTGACGCTCGCACATGCGTGCTCCACCCAGCAAGCCACACCCACCGTCAGCTCTCCGAAGAGCAGCTGCGCGAGGCAGGCATTGCGCCCGACCTTATCCGTCTCTCTGTAGGCATTGAGGACCCTGAGGATATCCTCGACGATATCAAGCAGGCTCTCAACAAGATGTAAACCGACATGAGCATGACAAACAACGAAGACAAGGAGCAGCTTTTCCGCAATGACCTCCATCAGTTTCTACTCTCTGTAGACATGATTGATGAGCGTCTGCCGGAAGCTCCCGACCTCGAAGAGTTGTGGCAGCCAATAGCTCAGAGCTACATGCCAGATGCCATACGCGAGTTCAACGGTGAATATCCGCGTGTGGCGTTCGGTTGGATAATGTACGTGGGCATGGCACTCGCAAAGTATTGGGACGTGGAATGGTCTACCTACTCGAAGGTGACCGACCTCTATGCCTATCTGCGCGACCGCATCGACTTCGACCACATGGACGACTATATCTGCGAGAAGGTGCTGTGCCTCGATGCTAAAGAGCACGAAGTGGTGAACAACGTGGTTGGCGAATGCGCTGCACGCACCTACACCAAGCTCTGCCGTATGCGCCTTGAGGCAGGATCAAAAGAGGCGTTCCACACCTTTGTAGCAGCACTTCACCAGATGTATCTGATGGGTATTGCCGTAGAGTTGCACAGCCTTGGCTATCACATGACAAAAGTACAATAGCATGACTGACAGGGAATTTGATACTTATTGGAAAGAAAATCGCATGACGATACTCGAGAAAAACGACGAGTATCGCCATGCGAAAGAGAATTTCAAGATACACTCCGGCGCCGACCTTATTCTGTTTGGCATACCCGTAGTGGCAGGCATCGTGTCTATAAACAACGTGCCGCTGCAGAACGAGCTGCTCAAATGGATTGTGAGTGCGGTTATCACCATTGTATGCTTCGCCCTCAGCGTGTGGGTGAAAAGCTTGATAACCGGCACGGTGTCGCCCGACGAAGTGGAACAACGCCTGAAAGAGACTAAGAGACGCGAGATGGTGGAATAGGTTTACTTTCCACCACCTTCCGCGCTTTTAACGTCGTCGTTAGAGATAGATCGCGCCACCTTCTTTACACCCGACGACAATTCGCCGATGCGCCAACTTACGTTTATGCCGACGCGACACGGATTGTACGACGAGTCGCCGTGCTGCGCGAAGTTCTCGCCGGTCTTTGTCCACTTATAGTGGCGCTTCGCTTCAAGGAAATTATTTGCGTACAGATTGAAGTTGAGTCTATCCTTGAGGAACGACTTCTGCACATCCAGGCTATAGTTGTACATGCCCTCTGTCTTCGATTGAAGACCAGGATTACTTGTACAGCCATATAAACCTAAATTCACTCTCCAATTCTTAGGCAGCGTCTGCTGCACGCCTACATACGCCGAACCGTAATAGCCATAGTTGTGCAGCTGCTGACGGTCGTTGTAGTCGGAATAGTCGCCCCACAGATTCATGGTCAGGCGTGTATTCTTGAAGATGTTCCAATTGACATAGCTCGACAGCGACGCGGTCTGTGTGCGTCCGATGTTGCGGTACGTGGTGTAGCTGACGAGCTTGCCCGTCGGATTTTTCACGCTCTCGATAGTGTTGTCCTCCACGAGCGACGTAACGCTTGAAATATTGTTGTTCGTGAAGCTGTAGCGCATGGTGCAACTAACGGAGAACTTGGCAGCAAAGTAGCTGTAGGTCAATTGCACGTTGTGATTCTTCTCACTCACCAGATTAGGGTTGCCTTGTTGCAGCGCTTCGGGGTTAGTCTGGTTGAGATACGGATTGAGCGACCAGATGCCCGGTCGGTATATGCGCATATTGTAGCCGAATCGCATACTGTTCTCGTCGTTTATGCGGTAGCCCACGCTTGCCGACGGCACCACATCGTCGAACCCGGTGGAGAAGTTTTCGCCCTCGCCTAACTCATACTTTATCTTCTGGAACGTGTGCTCGTAGCGTGCGCCAAGTCGTCCCGACAGATTGCCTAATCTTAAGCCGTAGCCCAAGTAAGCGGCGAGGATGTCGTTCTCGTGACGATAGTGCGACGAATACTGTTCGTCGAACGTGTATTCGCCGTCGGTTCCGTTCTGACGCACATAGCGGTCGTCGTCCGAACGGTTGTCGCGCAATATATATTTTGCACCCACCTCTACGTTGTGCGCCTTGCCGATAGGCGTGGTATAGTCTATCTGCAACGTGTGTTCCATGCTTCGTCCGCTGCTTTCAGTATGCTCGTCAGACAAGCGCTTCACGAACGGCAGCCACTCGTCGGTAGCTTCAGCCACATCATAAGACGAATAGTTGTCGCCGCCATTGGTGCCCCCGTTTATCTTGTAGGAGAAGGTGAGCATACGACCTTTCAGCTTGAACAGGCGCTGATAGTCGAGGTTGCCATAGAGATACATATTGTCAGAGACGCTGCGCCCGCCGTTGGCATACGAATAGAGCGTTGCGCCAGACAGGGGCGATATGGCGTTGCTTCTTGACAGACTGTGCGCGTTCGACTTGTTCGTCCAGATGCCGAACGAGGCAGTCACGAGTCGCAGCGTGTCCACATCGTAGCTCGCCTCGAAGTTGCCCGAATGCGAGTGGTTATACGAACGGCTGTCGCTCGTAGCATAGCGGTCAAACGCAGAAGGCGTGGCAGGGTCGCCCGTGAACAGACTGCTAAAGTCGCTATGCATATTACGCATATCGTAGTAGTTGTACGAGTAGGTTCCACTGACGGTGAACTTGCCCTGCTTCACCGTAGCATACACACTGGCATCAGTATCAGTGTTCGACACACCGGCGTTCGTCGTAACGGTATAGCCCTCGATGCCCTTGCCCACGGTCACGATGTTGAGGATGCCGCCCACGCCCTCCGCGTCGTACTTCGGACCGGGGTTGGTTATCACCTCTATCTTCTTTATCGAAGATGCCGGCATACTCTTCAGCACCTCCTTCGGGTTCTTCGACATCATGTTGTTGGGTCGTCCGTTGACGTACACCTTAAAACCCGAGCTGCCGTTCACCTTGATATTGCCATCGCCGTCTACCGTCACCATCGGCACCTTGCGCAACATCTCCAGTATGTTGTTGGTCTTCGAATCGGGGTCCTCCTCTATGTCGTACGTAATTTTGTCGATGTCGGCTTTCACGAGCGGCTTCTGCGCCACTATCTCCACAGCGCCCAGCACGTGCGAAGCCTCCTTTATATACAATGTGTCGAGCGATACCGTGGGTTCGCTGTCAGACACGACGAAGTTGCGCACGATGGGCTGCTTGCCCATTGCGTTGACAAAGAGGCGATAGCTGCCCGCCTTCTTCAGAGTCATGCTGAAGGAGCCGTCAGCCTCCGACACGGCGAGTGCGGCGGTGGATGTAGAGTCGGTTTGCGATGTGATTTTCATGGTGGCGTACTGCTCGCCTTCCTTAGTAGCGGCATCAGCCACTACACCCTTCACCACGAAACGCTTTGCGGTCTGGGCTGTCGCCTCGGTCGCTGCGAACAATAATGGAGTTACGACAGTGGCAGTCAGAAGAAACTGACCTTTGAAACAAGTCATATATTACAAGATTATTGGTTCATACTTACATTAAAACGCAGAGGACTTACGCCACTCTGCGCCATTAAGAATTCAAAGTTAATTATTATGTATAAACCAAGAGTTATTTCGTGTGTTCTTTTAACAATTCTTACAAAAACCGCACCTCATATTGCGGAGGTGGAACAGCTCTGCAACACTTGATTGTCACTGATGCCACTAACGGCGACTTCCGAACGGATGCTTCTCATACCGGTCGTCCTTATCGTATTTACGATGCTTGTCGTGCTTATGGTGTTTGTCATGCTTATGGTGTTTGTCATGCTTATGGTGTTTGTCATGCTTATGTTGTTTGTCATGCTTGTCATACTTATGATGCTTGCATCAATAGTTCGTTAAAATTTGAGATAATGGCTAAGCAGCTTTACGTTGCCAGCCAAAGAGTTCTTTGATAGTATGACTAATTAACTTTCGGTTCGGTATTCTCCGACACTTGTTGAAAATTAATTTAGCGATGTATGTGCTTGCCATAATCTCCTTGAAAGAAGCCATGGAATACGGCAATTCATTTTCCTTCATCATCACTTTCGCAACATTCTGTGATGCGAATGATGCATTATAGGAAAAGTCCAACTGGTTCTTGTGTCTTGCTTGGCAATGCGTAAGACCAGTATATTGCTTTGCATCGCGAAAACAAAACTCTATTTGGAATCTTGAGCGGTATGTGCGCAACACTTCCTCACCCGACATGGATGTCTTTGTTGAGAAGAAAAGCTTGTGTTTTCCGTTCGGCATAACCCAAATGACAAGGCGCACTTTCTGCTTCAATGCCTTTGAATAGGCTATGAGTGTGTAGGCTGTGCCTTCAAGTCCTTCAATATGCAACTCTGCCATACGTGTGAGGTCAAGTTTCTTGTAGTTGATTTTTCCGTCAAGTGTCTTGGGACGTCCAGGCTTATTGGAACGAGGTCCCGTATACACATAATATAGGCTCGCAGTATCCCTGAAGCGGCTGACAAGATGGAAACCGCACTCTTTGATTCCGTCCACAAACGGACGGATAGAGAAGAAAGCGTCAGCGACAACAATATCGGTGACCTTCAACAAATCCTTCTTATAACGCTTGATGACCGCTATGTAATGTTGCACGAGAGTCATGTTACGCATTTTCAATTCTCCAGTAGATGGAGTCTGATGGGCGCGCAGCATCATGCAACTGTTGGCATGGACATCGACAAGTGCAAGCCCCATGATT
>OGNQ01000138.1_pt1 | contig 70093 bp, 63 predicted proteins | sample 1573481 | NCBI WGS metagenome assembly OGNQ01 (sample SAMEA2581920, study PRJEB24529) | metagenome | biome: Human gut stool | place: China | collected 2011 | reverse complement strand
TGAAAAAAAGTAAGGCAGGTAAGGGGTGCAACCCCTGAAAAAAAGGTTGTAAAATGCCCGGATAAAAATAAATTTGTCCTGCGGACGGCAATTCGGGGTACTAGCTTTTTGCAAAGGCCGCCCGCAGGGTGCGGCCCGCAGGGTGCGGCCTGCAAGGTGCGGCCCGCAGGGTCTTTTTTGCAATGAAAAAAGTAAGGCGGGTTTTGGGACGCCGCCCCTAAAAAACGGCTTCAAAGGGGTGCGAAAACAACAACTGCCTAACAGCAATTACACAAAACAGCAACAACAACATAAAAAATGCAAAAAAACACCCCGGTTTGTTTAACCGGGGTGTTGGGTTTCAATACGGCTTATTTAGATTCTTCTTTCTTGTCGGCCGGGTTGCTTTCGGGCAAGACGGCGGGTTTCACTTTGGGGCTTTGGGCCACTAAATCCTTAATGGGTTTAATCACTTGCGCCTGTTTTTTTAAGGTGCAGGGCCCGCCGATACAGCCGCCTTTGCAGCTCATTACTTCCAATAACTGGAAGTCGCCCACGCCGCGCGCATACGCTTGGAGCATAAGCATTGCTTTTTTATCCAAGCCGTTAATCGCCATTTTTTTAATGGGGTGGCCGGGCAGGGCGTTTTCTACCGCTTGGGCCACGCCGCCGGTCACGCCGTAATAGCGGCTTTCGCCGGAAATGGACGGGTCAAGCGGGGTTTCTTCACATTCGGCCGGGTTGATGTTTTTGGCATCCAACAAAGCGCCCAACTCTTCGTACGTCATTACATAATCCACATTGGCGTTTTCGGTGGCTTCCACACGTTTGGAAACGCACGGCCCCACAAACACGGTGGCAAAACCGTTTTTCTTTTCAATTTCGGCGGTATAAGCCATGGGGGTCAGTGTGCTGGATACAAACGGTTTCAAGGCCGGCAAATGCTTTTTAACGGCTTGAATCCACGCGGAGCAGCAAGAGGTGGTCATAAATTTATCGCCGCGTTCCAAGCGTTCAATCAGCTCGGCCGCTTCATGCGCGGTGGTGACGTCCGCCCCCAAGGCAACTTCGGTGGCTTTGGTGAACCCGGCTTTTTTAATAGCCGTCAGCAGTTGGGGCAAGGTGCAGTCAAACTGCCCTACAATAGACGGGGCCACCATGGCGCAGATTTTTTTACCGCTTTTAATGGTGCTTAAAATATCTACTAATTGGCTGCGTTCCATAATGGCGCCAAAGGGGCAGGCGTCCATGCAGTGCCCGCAGGAAATACATTTATCAAAATCAATTTCCGCAAAGCCGTTTTCGCCCTTGTGAATGGCGTTGACCGGGCAGGATTGTTCGCACGGTACCGGCACATAGGTAATGGCGTTGTAGGGGCAGGCTTCTTTGCATTGGCCGCAGTTTTTGCATTTTTCGGGGTCAATTTTGGAGTGTCCGTTTTCAAACGAAATAGCCCCAAAGCGGCACGCTTGTTGGCACGGGCGCGCCAAACAACCTTGGCAGGCTTCCGTCACCAAATGGCGGGCTTTTACGCACCCTTTGCAGGCAATATCCATAACCGTAAGCGGGGTGGAGGGAACGTCTTTGCGCAACAGGGCTTGTTTGGCGTATTCGTTGAGCGAGGTGGCTTCGTCGTCCTGTTCCACGCTGCCGCCCAAAGCGGCCAACGTGCGCGCGCGGAAAACCGCCCGTTCCTTGTAAATACAGCAACGTACCGTGGATTTAGATTCTTTGGGAATCACGGTAAAGGGAATACGGAAAGCGGCAGTTTCCAGCTCTCCGCGGTCAAAGGCCGCAATAACCTCTTTTAAGGCGCGGCGTTTGAAAAATACGGCTTTATTATCAGTTGTATTCATAAATTTATAAAAAAGTGAATTTTCTTATATTTTAGCATATTTGGGGCACTATTCTATTGACAAACAGGCCCATAAGGGGTGATGGTCGGACGCGGCGGTCGGCTCCACCCACGCCCGGTTTATTTGCAGGCCGCGGGTAAAAAGGAAATCCACCGGGCGGCCCCAAAAGCGTTTGCGGGTGTCCGGCTCAAAAACAGCCTCTTGCAAGTTGAGCGCCCGGGCCGCTTGCTTAAGAGCCGTTAAGCGCCCGCCGCTCCAGGTGTTAAAATCCCCCGCCACCAGTACCGCACCCGGGAAGTCCGCCAACAGTTCCGCCGCCTTGGCTAAATACAGTTTGAACGCGCTTAACCCCTTAAAATTAATGGCGTGGATGTTTAGTACCAGTAAAGGGCCGTTTTCCGTATCGTACACGGTGGCAAGGGCCATTTTGGGCATTTTGAAAAACGGCTCCAGCACTTGGGCGCGGTAGCCGGATTGCAGGACCGGGGCCCGGCACCCGGTGGCTATCCCTATCGGGGTATGCCGGCGGAGGGATAAAAAGCTGACGGCCCCCGCCCATTCTAACCCGGGGAGCAGTAAAGGGTTGTCGGTTCCCGGCCGGAAAACGGCCTCTTGCGTTAAAAACAAATCGGTCCGGGCGCAACAAGCCGCAAAGGCCGGGGCAAAGCCGGGGTCTTTGCATTTATGCAAATTCCACACGCACACGGTAAAGCGGGCGGGCAATTTGCGCCGCCGCGGCGTGCCTTTATAAAATAAAACCCGGTTGGGGGAAGGAATTTTATAAAACATAATCAATAATACGGTGTTAATAACTTAAACGCGCGGTTGCGCAGTTGTTTGAGCCACGGCGTGTTGGCGTGTGTGCCGAATGTTTCCGGCTGTGCGGCCGCTTTTTTGGCGTGAATAATTTTTAATACCTGCTCCGCCAGCGTTTTGCTGAAACATTCTATATTACATTCAAAATTTAGTTTTAAGCTCCGCACGTCCCAATTTGCGGAGCCGGCAAACACCCACGCATTATCCGCCACCATTAATTTGCTGTGGTCAAACGGGGCCGGGGTGCGGTAGATTTTTATGCCGCGTTTAAGTAAGCGCGCAAAGTTGGCCTGCATGGCCCAATCCATCCCAAAAATATTGCTTTTGGCGGGCAGGATGATTTCCACATTTACGCCGCGCAAACTGGCCAGTTCCAGCGCGTTTAATACGTCTTCTTCCGGCAGGAAATACGGGGTCACAATGGATACGCTTTGCTGGGCGCAGTTTAAGGCGCCGCAAAGCATCAGTTGCAGTTTGCCGTAATCGCTGTCCGGCCCGTCCGGGATAATCCGCGCGGGGATATCGCCCGGCAGTTTTTGGACGTGCGGGTAGGCCGCCGGAACAAACGGCTTTTTGCCGGTAAAAATCCAATCTTCTTCAAACACGCGGGCCATTTGCTCCACCACCGGGCCTTCCACCAAAAAAGTGACGTCCTGCACCGGGTGCTTGGGGTTGCTTTTCAGTAAATCCTCTTGCGCAATATTCATTCCGCCAAAGACGGCTTTTTGTCCGTCCACCACTAAAATTTTGCGGTGGTTGCGCAAGTTTACAAACGGTAAATTAATGGGGCTTTTAGACGGTAAAAAGACGGCCGTTTCCAGCCCTTTTATTTTGCGGGCGGCGGCCATAATGTTGGGTTTGGAATAATTGAGCCCCACGCCGTCTACCAGCATTTTTACCCGGGCGCCGTTTTGGGCGGCTGTTTTTAAGGCGGCTAAAAACATTTGCCCGGCTTTATCGTTATTCAAAATATAACTGGCTAAAAGCACTTCTTTTTTAGCTTGCGCAATCAGGCGGCACATTTCGGGGTAGGCGTTATCCCCGTTGATGAGCGGCGTAATGCGGTTGCCGCGGGCAAAAAGTTGCGGGTGGACTTTGTGCCCCAAGCGGATTAACTGCCAAAAAGAGGGCGGGAATAATTTTTCCGCTTCCTGGGCTTCGCGCGCGGACAATTTATACAAGGCCGGCCCGCTGTTGCGCAAATCCAACGCTTTGCGGTGGATACGGTTGATACCCAGCAGTACATAAATTACGGTGCCTACAAGCGGGGTAAGCCACACCAGGCCAATCCAACCGATAGTGCTGTGGACGTCTTCTTTATGTAAAAGGATGTGTACGGTCACGCAAATTTGCAAAATCAGGTACAGCGCACCGGCTATCCCCATAGAAGATAAATAAGTCATTTTCCCTCCTGTGCGGCGGAGTTTTGTCCGCTTTTCTTGCGGGAATTTGCTTTTTCCATGGGGCGTTTGCCTTTTACAAGCCGCGGGCCGTATAAATACTGGTCTTGCGTGCCGCCGTAAGATAACGCTTTCGGGCGCTCCGGCACTGTTGGGCGCGGCTTTTGGGCCTGCTCCTTTTTTTGGCGTTGCAGTTCGTTAAATGCTTTGTTGTCCGCCGCTATTTGGGCGGCAAAACTGTCATAAGCGGCCTGGTCTTTCAGCACTTGTTTCAGGCGCTCTTGTTCAAAAATATAGTAATGGGAAAACGGCTTTTCGGCGGGCGCGTTTTTTAGGAGGAATACGTCCAGGGTTTGCCCGGTTTTCAAATTTTGAAGGGCGGAACGCGCGGCCTGCGGAAACGCTTTTTCAAACGCGCGGCGGCTGACGGCAATTTCCACCCCGTAAGTATCGCGCCACCGCAGTATGCCGGAAACGCTGTCCGCCGCCGCCACAAAGGTTTGCGGCTCTTGGGCGTAAAATAAGAGTTGGCGGAAATCGGTTTCGTCCCCATAGCGCAGGGCGGTAAAGGTTTGGCGGTGCTTGCCTGTAAAGTCTTCCCGGCGGGCGGGCACCGTGGTTGCGGCAGATAAGACCGCGGACAAGGTTTTGCCTTTGAATTTTTTAGCCAACTCCCGCGCGGAGTATTGCCCCACGGATACAGACGGGCCCGCCGTGGCGGAGCCGTCCATTTCTATTACAATATCCGCTTTTTCTTGGGCGAAAAGGGAAACCCCCAACACCGCCGGCAAGCAAAGCATTACCAGTAATTTTTTCATGCGTTTTCGTCAAATTCCCAAGTGCTTAAATACCGCTCCCCGCTATCCGGCAGAATAACCACGATGTTTTTGGCGGCGTTCTGCGGTTTGCGGGCTTCTTGCAACGCGGCCCAAAGGGCGGCCCCGCCGCTGATTCCCGCCAGTAAGCCTTCTTTTTTAGCCAGTTCGCGGGCGGTTTTCCCGGCGTTTTCCGCCGTCACTTGCACGACTTCATCTATGAGCCGGGTATCTAAAATAGACGGAATAAACCCCGCCCCAATGCCTTGCAATTTGTGCGGCCCTGCCTTGCCGCCGGATAACACCGGCGAATCGGACGGCTCCACCGCTACTATGCGCAAATGCGGGTGCATTTGTTTGAGGGTGCGCCCGGTTCCCGTTAAAGTTCCCCCGGTGCCCACGCCGCAGACCAGTATGTCCACCTTGCCGTGCAAATCTTTATCAATTTCCTGCGCCGTTTGACGGTGCGCGGCGGGGTTATTGGGATTGGTAAATTGGGACGGCATAAAAGCGCCTGTTTGGCGGCAGATGTTTTCCGCTTCTTGGATAGCACCGTTCATGCCGAGCGCCGGGTCTGTTAGTACCACGTTGGCCCCCAACGCTTTTAAGATTTTAATGCGCTCCGGGCTCATGCTGGCAGGCATAGTAAGGGTAATGGTATAGCCCTTGGCGGCGGCTAAAAACGCAAGCGCTATCCCGGTGTTGCCGCTGGTGGGCTCCACCAACGCGCCGCCCGGTTTTAACTGCCCGGCTTGTTCGGCCGCTTGCAACATGGCGGCGGCCGGGCGGTCTTTAATACTGTACGGATTGAACATCTCCAATTTGGCATACACGGCGGCCGGGCCGTTGTGCAAGCGGTTTAAGCGTAAAAGCGGCGTATTGCCGATAAGCTCTTCTAAATTATTGACCAGTGCCATCAGGTAAAACCCCTCTGTTTACAGTATAGCTCTTTGGCGCCCTTTTTACCGGGCGGGAAAAAAGGCTAGGGCCGCTAGACCAAAAAACGGCGGATTACTTTGGCCGGGCTCCCGGCTACCACCGTTCCTTCTCCCACGTCCCGCGTGACGACGGCCCCCGCCGCCACAATGGCGTTATCGCCAATCCAAACACCGGGCAGAATAATGCACCCTCCGCCCAGCCAAACATTCTTGCCGATACGCACTTTTTGGGCAGATTCTAAGCCTTCCAGGCGTTTGTGCGGCAAAAGCGGGTGGGTGGCCGTATAAATTTGCACGTTGGGGCCGATAAGTGTGTGGTCGCCTATTTCCACTTTGGCGCAATCCAAAATGGTGCAGTTAAAATTGATAAATACATTTTTCCCGGTGTAAATTTGGGTGCCGTAATCACAAAAAAACGGCGGTTCCAAATGCAAATCCTGCGCGGCGTTGGGGAGCAGTTCGTGCAAAATTTGGGCGCGTTCGGCTTCGTCTTCCGGGTTGGACCGGTTGAGTTGCCAAAGCAGTTTGCGCGCGCGGAGGCGTTCTTGTTTTAGTTCCGGGTGGGCCGCGTTATAGGGGCGGCTTTCCAGCATATTTTGTTTTTCACTCATGGTATTATTGTAGCAATTCCTGTAAGATTTGCCTTTCTAATTAATTTTTGTTTACCGGGCGGTAGGTTTTTATGTATAAAATATGCTATTATTTGAGTATATCTTAATTTAATAAGGGGAATACAACGAATGAACAACGCAGTAAAAATTGTTTGTTTCACCCTGTTAGGTGCGGCGGTATTAAGCTGCAGTGCCTGCAAGGGCAAACAAGCCGGCGGGCAAATGCCTGCCCAAACGGTAAACGCCATAGAAGTTGTGCAGGCGGATTTGCCGTGGGATATTGAATACCCGGCCCAGGTTGCGGGCTCTTTGCAGGTAAATGTACGCGCGCAAGTGGGGGGGATTTTGCAATCCCGCCTGTTTGATGAGGGCGCGTATGTAAAAGAGGGGACCCAACTTTTTCAAATTGATGATAAAGAATACAAAGCCGCGTTGGAACGCGCGCGCGGTTCTTTAGCGCAAGCGGAGGCGCAGGAACGCAGTACCCAGCGCGAGTACAACCGTATGAAAAAATTGTTGGCGGATAAAGCCGTCAGCCAAAAAAATTATGATGATGCCCTTTCCGCTTATGAAACCGCCCAAGCCAATGTGCAAGTGGCCAAAGCGGGCGTCACCACTGCTAAAATTAATTTTGATTACACCAAAGTAAAAGCGCCTATTTCCGGCATTATGGGTAAAGAAGCGCAATCCGTGGGCAGTTTGGTTTCCCCCACCGGGGAATCCGGCTTTTTGACCACCATGGTACAGGCCAACCCGTTGTGGGTAAATTTTTCTATGCCCGGCAGCCAGTTTGCTAAATTAGCCAGCGGTTATATGTCCGGCCAAATTGTGCTGGGGGATGAAAAAAAATCCTCGGCGGTGGACCCGGCCGAATACCGCAAAATGGCGGCCGGAAAAGCCCCCTTATATGTAGAAGCTATTTTGGCCAACGGAAAAGTGTATGCACAAAAAGGCAAAATTATTTTCTTTGACAGCACGGAAAACACCCAAACTTCCAGCTTGGCTATGCGTGCGGAATTTGCCAACCCCAAAAATGACCGCCAGTTAATGCCCGGCCAGTTTGTGCGCGTGCGCCTGGTGGGGGCCGTGTATAAAAATGCTATTTTGGTGCCGTCTTCCGCCGTACTCAACACGCCGGAAGGAATGTTGACCTATGTAGTGGACAGCAATAACACGGTGGCCGCCCGCCCGGTAAAAGGGGAACTCCAAAATAATATGTATATTATTTCCGAGGGTTTGAAACACGGCGAAAAAATTGTTTCCAACGGGCTTATTAAATTGAAACCCGGTATGCAAGTGACGGTCAACTTGCAAAAATTTACTCTCCCCGCCACGGCTCAAACGGCACAGCCTGCCAGCCAGGACGGGCGCAGTGTAGCTTCTTTGGAAGCCACCATTGATAAGTCCGTTGCGCCGGATGCGCAAGCCTTGCCGAACGACCAGCAAGGTAAATAAGAGGGGCGTATGTTTTCCAAATTTTTTATTAACCGCCCTATTTTTTCAACGGTAATATCGCTCTTAATAGTGCTGTTTGGTATTGTATCTATTACCATGCTGCCTATTGAGCAATACCCGGACCTTACCCCGCCTACGGTGCAAGTGTCCGCCAAATATCCGGGCGCCAGCCCGGAAGTAATTGCCGAAACGGTAGCCGCCCCTATTGAACAACAGGTAAACGGGGTGGAGGATATGTTGTATATGAACTCCACCTCTGCCTCCAACGGGGATATGAACCTGATTGTTTCTTTTAAGGTAGGTACGGACCCGGACCAGGCCATGATTAACGTAAACAACCGCGTGCAGGCTGCTACCAATACGTTGCCGGATGTAGTGCGCCAGTACGGGGTGACGGTGGAAAAGAAATCTTCTTCCATTTTGCAGTTAATCGCTTTTTATTCCCCGAACGGATATTCGGACACCACCACTATTGGGAACTACGCCTTATTAAACATTGTAGACGACTTAAAACGTATTGAAGGCGTGGGGGATTCCCAGGTGATGGCCGCCAACGACTACTCCATCCGTATTTGGATTAAGCCGGATGTGCTTTCCCAACGCGGCTTGTCCGTCAGTGATGTTATTTCCGCCGTCAAAGCGCAGAACGTACAGCGCTCGGCGGGTAAAATCGGCCAGCCGCCGCTTGCGGTATCGGTAGATAGGATGTACTCTATTGTGGCCCCCGGCCGCTTTACCAAACCGGAAGAATTTGGCGAGATTATTTTGCGCGCCAATGCGGACGGTACTTCGCTTAGACTTAAAGATGTGGCCCGCATTGAACTGGGCAGCCAGACGTATGAATTTAACGGCCGTTTTAACGGCAAGCCGGCGGTGCCGGTGGCGGTGTTCTTGTCCCCGGGTGCAAACGCGGTGGCTACGGCCAAAGCCGTACAGGCCCGCCTGAAAGAATTGTCGGCCAACTTCCCGCCGGATATGGATATTGACTATACCGTGGCGTATGATACCACGCTGTTCGTGTCCGCTTCTATTAAAGAAGTGTTGCATACGTTAGCGGAAGCCATGATTTTGGTGTTCTTGGTGGTATATTTGTTCTTGAAAGACTGGCGCGCCACGCTGATTCCGTGCTTGGCGGTGCCGGTGTCCGTTATCGGCGCGTTTGCCGGGATGCTGGTGTTTGGGTTCTCTATTAATACGCTTACCCTGTTCGGGCTTGTGTTGGCTATCGGTATTGTGGTAGACGACGCTATTGTGGTTATTGAAAACGTGGAACGTATTATGCACGACGAACATCTGCCCGTCAAAGAAGCTACCATTAAAGCTATGGACGAAGTGTCCGGCCCGGTGGTGGCGATTGTACTGGTGCTTTGTTCCGTATTCGTGCCGGTGGCGTTTATGGGCGGTTTAACCGGGGTGATGTACCAGCAGTTTGCTATTACGATTGCCGTGTCCGTGGTTATTTCCGGCTTGGTGGCGCTTACGCTGACTCCCGCCCTGTGCGCGTTGCTGTTGAGACACCAGGAAGCCCCCACCAAAGGTTTTTTCTATAAGTTTGACCGCTTTTTTGAAAAAATCACCGATAAATATACCGGGGTGGTAGGCTTTTTTGTCCGCCGGATTCCGGTGGCTATTCTTTGTGTGGTGCTTTTATTTTGCGGGGCTTTCGGCCTGTTTAAGATTGTGCCCGAAAGTTTACTGCCGGACGAAGACCAGGGTATAATTATGATTGGTACCCAGTTGGACCCGGCCACCTCGCTTTCCGGCAGTGAAGCCGTCGCTTCCGACCTGGAAAAAATCATTTTAGCCCAGCCGGCCGTCAAAGAAGAATTAACCTTTGCCGGGTACGACTTGCTCAGCAGCACCATGAAAAGCAACGGTATTGCCTCCTTCGTGCAGTTAAAACCGTGGGATGACCGCAAAGCCAAAAATCTGTCCTCTACCTCTTTGGTGGGCACGATTTATATGCTCTCCCGGGTTAAAATACCGGGGGCGTTGGTTATGCCGTTCAACCCGCCTGCCATTATGGGTATGAGTACCACCGGCGGTTTGGAAGGCTATGTGCAGAACCGCGGTTCCGGCGGGAGCAGTGCCTTGCAAGCGCAGGCCAATAAATTAATTGCCGCCGCCCAAAAGCGTAAAGAAATCGCCAGCGCCAGCACGACGTTTACTTCCGCCGTGCCGCAATATACGCTGGAAGTGGACGAAATTAAAGCGCAAAGTATGGGTGTTTCGCTGACGGAACTGTACACTACGTTGCAGGCTACCTTCGGTACCACTTATATTAACGACTTTACCTACTCCGGCCGCAGTTTTAAGGTAATGATGCAGGCCGATAGTGAATACCGCGCCCGCCCGGAACAAATTTCCGGCATTTACGCGCGCTCCACTACCGGGGCCATGGTGCCGCTTTCCGCCTTGGTTAAGCTGACGCCGTCTTTGGGGCCGGATATGGTGGAACGGTTTAACGTGTTCCAGGCCGCCAAAATTATTGCTAATCCGGCCAGCGGGTACAGCACCGGGGAAGCCATTAGCGCGTTGGAAGAAACCGCCAAAGAAGTATTGGACCCCAGCTTTACCTTGTCTTGGACGGGTACGACGTATCAGGAAAAAATTTCCGGTTCGTCTTCCACCTCTGCCTTGTTATTGGGTATGCTGGTGGTGTTCTTAATTTTGGCCGCCCAGTATGAAAAATGGAGCCTGCCGATTGCCGTATTGTTAGCCGTACCGTTTGCGGTGTTCGGCGCGTTGGCGGGTACTTATATGCGCGGGCTTTCTAACGATATTTACTTCCAAATTGCGTTGGTGGCCCTGGTAGGGTTGGCCGCTAAAAACGCTATTTTGATTGTAGAGTTCGCGGTCTTGTTGAAAGAGCAGGGCTTGCCTGCCGCCAAAGCGGCTGTGCAAGCGGCGCGCTTGCGTTTCCGCCCGATTATTATGACGTCTTTGGCGTTCATTTTGGGTTGTGTGCCGCTCGCTATCAGCACTGGGGCCGGTGCGGCCAGCCGCCACTCTATCGGTACGGCTGTGGTGTTCGGTATGTTAGCCGCCACGTTAATTGCGCCGCTGTTTATCCCGTTGTTCTTCGTGCTGTTAGGCGGGCGCAGTGCTTCCCGTACGGATGCCGGCGTGACTACACCGCAGGATGATTTAGCCTTGCCGGAAGAAAAAACGGCGCAAGAGGAGGAAAAACATGAAATTTAATCAAATTTCTGCCTTGCTGGCGGCGTGTGTGCTGGCCGGCGGGTGCATGATGGGCCCCAATTACCGCAAACCGTTGGTGGATTTGCCGGAAGAAACCGCTTCCGCCGATTACAGCGTGTTTACCACGGTAAAATGGTGGGAAGCCTTTAATGACCCCATCTTAAACCAAATGGAAGAAGAAGCCTTGCAATATAACAAGGACCTTCGCGTTGCCATGGCCCGCGTGGACGAAGCCCGCGCCAATGTGGGTGTAGCGGTGGCAGACCAACTGCCCGGTTTAAGTGTGGCGGGTGAAACGGGCCGCGCCGGAAATGCGCGCGGCTCCGGGCAAACCCAAAGTACGGCCGGTGCGGTGGTATCCTTTGAGTTGGATTTGTGGGGCAAATACCGCCGTTTGAGCGAAGCGGCCCGGGCCCAGTTGCTCGCCAGTGAGGCCAACCGCGATAACGTGCGTTTGGCACTTACGGCCAACGTGGCGCGCGGCTATTTTTCCTTGCGTGCATTGGATGAACAGCTGAATATTGCCACCCGCACGTTGCAAACCCGGCAGGAAAGCGTGCGCGTGTACCAAAGCCGTTATGAAAACGGCTACTGCACGGAAGTTGACTTGCGCCGCATTGAAGCCAGTATGGCCAGTGTGCAGGCCCAACAACAGGAATTGAAACTTTCCATAGAAAAAGCCGAAACGGCACTTACGGTGCTTTTGGGCCGCAGCCCCCGCGCCATGGTGCAAGACGGCGTGGAACGCGGGCAAAGTTTAGCCGCTATGACGTTAGTGCCGGACGTGCCGGAAGGTTTGCCTTCCGACTTATTGGCCCGCCGGCCGGATGTGCGCCAGGCGGAAGGGCAATTAATGGCGGCCAATGCCAATATCGGCGCGGCGCGGGCGGCGTATTTCCCGTCTATTCCGCTGACGGCCTCGGCCGGATATGCCAGCGCGGCGCTCAACCAGTTGTTTACGGGCGGCCAGCAAGGCGTATGGGCGCTTACCGCTAAAGTGACCGGGCCTATTTTTGCGGGCGGCAAAATCCGCTCCCAAAACAAGGCGGTAAAAGCCAAATATGTGCAAATGTTGGCTACTTATGAAAAAACCGTCCAAGGGGCTTTTAAGGAAGCGTTAGACGCAATTGCCGCCAATAAAATCAACCGGGATGTGTTTGATTCTTACCAACAGCAAACCCGGGCCATGCGCCGCAGTTATGACTTAACTAAAAAGCAGGAAGAAGCGGGCCTGATTGACGTGACGGATTTGCTGAACGTGGAAAGCACTTTGCTCTCTGCCGAAATGAGCGAATCTTCCGCCCGGCTTAATGAGCTTAATTCCGTCGTCACCTTATGCCAGGCATTAGGCGGCGGGTGGAACCAGAACGACGGTTTTTCTGCCCAAGAAAAAACCAAATAAACTTGTTTTTAGTTTACCGGCCCGGGGTGTTTCAAACGCCCCGGGTTTTTTATTGCCTGGAGCGGGTGCGTTATTTGCTACAATACCAATATGCAGAGCCCTATTCTTTGCCCGCTGGACGGGCGCTATGCTTCCACTGTTAAGCCTTTGGCCCTTTGCATGGGCGAGGCGGCCCTAACGCGCGCCCGCGTGCGTGCGGAGTGCATTTGGTTGGAAGTTTTATCCGGGCTGAATTTGCCGGGTTTGGCGCCGCTTTCCGCGCCGGAAAAACAACAGTTGGCGCGTTTGGCGGAGCTGACGGAACAAGATTTGCAGGCTATCCGCGCGTATGAGCAAACGGGGCGCAACGGCATTAAAGCCACCCGCCACGATGTAAAAGCCATAGAATATTTTTTGAAAGAAAAACTGGCGGCTACCCCCTTGAAAAACCGCGCGGAATGGTTCCACTTTGCGCTGACGAGCGAAGACATCAACAGCGCCGCTTACGCCGTTTTATTGGCGGACGGCCTGGAGCGGGTTTTACTGCCCGCGTTGGAAAATTTGCGCCGCCGGTTAGCGGCTTTGGCGCGGCGGGAAGCCGCGGCCCCTTTGTTGGCGCGCACGCACGGCCAAGCGGCCGTTCCCACTACGTTCGGTAAAGAAGTGTGCGTGTTTGAAAGCCGCCTTTCGGAACAATTAAACCAATTAAAAAAACGGCAAATATCGTTTAAGTTTAGCGGAGCCGTGGGCAATTACAACGCCCACTATGCGGCCTTTAGCCAAATAAATTGGCCGCGCGTTTCCGCCCGGGTGGCCTCCGCCTTAAACCGCGGGCGCAAAATTAAATTGTATTTAAGCCCGCTTTCCACCCAAATAGATAACCGGGATTCTTATGCGGAGCTGTTTGATAACCTGCGCCGGATTCACCTTATTTTACTGGGCCTGTGCCAGGATTTTTGGCGCTACATCAGCGACGGCCTTTTGCGGCAAAAAGCCATAGCGGGCGAGGTGGGGTCGTCCACCATGCCGCAAAAAATTAATCCCATTCATTTTGAAAATGCCGAGGGCAATTTGCAGTTATCGGACGCGCTTTTTACGTTTTTTTCCGCCAAGTTGCCGCTTTCCCGCTTACAGCGGGATTTGTCCGATTCCACCGTTCTGCGCAATATGGGCGTAGCGTTCGGTTATGCGTTGGTGGCGTATACCTCTTTGGCGGAGGGGTTGGAAAGAGTATCTTTCAACCGGGCGTTGGCTAAAGCGCAGTTGGCCCGACACCCGGAAGTATTGGCGGAGGGCATCCAAACCATTTTGCGCGCGGCGGGGCAGGCAAAACCGTATGAGCAATTAAAAGCGCTTACCCGCGGGCGCGCCATTACGCAGGAAGATTTGCAGGTATTTATAGAAAATTTACAAGTAGAACCCGTTATTAAAAATAAACTGCGGGCGCTGAACGTATTTAATTATACGGGGCTGGCCGCACAACGGGCAAGGGGGAAATAAGCATGATAGATATTGTATGCGGCGGGCAAGCCGGAGATGAAGGAAAGGGGAAAATTTCGGCCTATTTGTCGTATAAAGGCTCTTACGCCTATTGTGTGCGCGTGGGCGGCCCGAATGCCGGGCATACCGTGGTGCAAAATGGCACTTCTTACACGTTAAAAAATATACCGTCCGGTTTCTTAAATCCGGCCACCAAATTAGTGTTGGGGGCCGGGGCCTATACCAAAACGGAGTGGTTGTTAAAAGAGTTGGAAGTGACCGGCACGGCGGAGCGGTTGATTATTGACCCGCATGCCGTGTTAATTACCGAGGAAGAAACCGCCCGGGAGCGGGGGGCCGCACACTTTATGAGCCATATTGGCAGTGTGGGCACCGGGCTGGGGCAGGCGGTGAAAGACCGCATTGAACGGCGCAACGTAAAATTTGCCAAAGACGAACCGCTGTTAAAAGAGTTCATCCAAGACGTGCCGGAACTGCTCAACAAAGCCTTGGACCGCGGGGAAGATATCCTGCTGGAAGGCACCCAGGGGATTAAACTTTCTTTATTGCATGGGGAATATCCGTTCGTCACGTCGCGCGATACCACGGCCGCTACTTTTTTGGGCGAAGCCGGGTTAGGCCCCAAGAGCGTGCGGGATGTGTATGTAGTGTTTAAGCCCTACATCACCCGCGTGGGCCCCGGGCCGCTAGCGCATGAAATGACCGACGAAAAAGAGCTGGAAATTTACCATACCAAAGGGCACGAAATCGGCAGTGTTTCCAAGCGGTTGCGGCGTATCGGCGCGTTTGAAAAAACGTCCGCTTCCCGCGCGATTATGATTAATAATTGCACCAAAATTGCCATTACGCATATAGATATGTTTGCCGGGAATGACCGCGTGAAAAAGTACGAAGATTTCACCCCCCAGGCCAAAGCATTTTTGGAAGATTTGAAAGCGCTGTCCCGCGAGGTTTACCCGCACCCGGAAATTGCCCTTATTTCCACCGGGCCGGATATGGAAGATACTTTAGTGTTGTAAAGGATAAGGCCGGGGCCGCAAGCTCCGGCTTTTATTTTCGGCCGGGCGGGCGTTGAAAAATTTTCGCGCGAAAGTTATAATAAAAACAGCAGGGGTTTTAGGGGGAATTTTATGAAAAATATTGTGTTTGATTTGGGCGGCGTGCTGATTGATTGGAACCCGCGGTATTTATACCGTAAAATTTTTTCTTCCACGGAAGAAATGGATTGGTTCTTAAACCATATTTGCACGAGTGAATGGAACTCCCGGCAGGATGCGGGGCGGCCGTTTGCGGTAGGGCAGGCGGAATTAAAGGCCAAATATCCGCGTTATTCGGCCCAAATTGATGATTATTTTTTGCGGTGGGAAGAAATGTTGGGCGGGCTTATTAAAGGCTCGGTGGAAATCTTAAAAGAATTGTACGATAAAGGCTACCGCCTGTATGCGCTTTCCAACTGGTCGGCCGAAACACTGCCGCTGGCGCAAGAGCGGTATAATTTTTTCCCGCTGTTTAGCGGTATGGTTATTTCCGGGCAGGAAAAAACCATCAAGCCGGACCCCGGTTTGTATAAAATTTTACTCTCCCGCTACCAATTGGACCCGGCCGAAACTTTGTTTATAGACGACCATTCCGAAAACACCATCGCCGCCGCCAAACTGGGTATGAAAACGATAGATTTTGTTTCCCCGCTCCAGTTGCGCGAAGAACTGACCAAACGCGGCATTTTATAAAACTCGTACCCATAAAAAAGCCCCGGTTTTTGCCCGGGGCTTTTTGCGTAAGGTATGCGGCTAAACGGTTGGCACTTTGGTGATGACGGTTTCCATAACGCGGTGGCGGCGGAATTTGCGCGGCGTCACGCATAGGCCGTCTGTTGTAATTTTATCTTCTTTTTGTATGGGGCGGCCTAACTTTTGTTCCGTCCATTTTTCTACGGAAATTTTAGCCAACTGCCCCGGCACCGGCATATTAAGCGCGCTGTAAACATCGGCCATATTGGCGGCGGCACTGGCAATTACGCCGTTGCCGAACGGGCGGATATACGCGGTAAAAAAATCGTATTCATCTTCAATCTCGCCCACCATTTCTTCAAAAATATCTTCCAGGGTAAGAATCCCGGTAATTTGGTTTTTATCCGTCACCAAACAAATATGTTGGTGGGTTTTAATCAGTTTTTCAAGCGCGGTGGAAATAAGCGTATCGGCCGATAAGCTGATGATGGGCCGCACAATGGAACGCGCACTGGTGGGTTGCCCGGCAGATACTTTGGTGGCTTGGAAAATATCCTTAAAATTAAGATACCCGATAATGCTTTGCACATTATTGGGGTCTTCGCACACGGGGAAGCGGGTGTGCATATCCATGTGTGCTTTTATGTAAGTATCGGCAATAGAATCGTTAGCATACAAAATATATACTTGTTCCAAAGGTACTTGTATTTCGCGTATACTGCGTATGCAAAACAGCGCGCTGGACATTACTATTTTTTCTTCCGCCTTGCCGAACAAGCGCGAGGACGAAGCAATAGCTACCGCGGTGCGTAAATCGGCAATGGCCGCTTTTTGGGCTTCGCGCGGGTCTTGTTCTTGTTGGAAAGATTTTTTCGTAAAAAATTTTACAATCGCTTCCATAATGCGCACAATGGGGAATAACACCGCATACATCACGCGCATGGCGGGGGAAAGCTGAAGCACCACCCATTCTTTATTTTTAATGGCAAAGGTTTTTGGGGTCAGTTCCGCAAACACAATGGTAATAAAACTAAGCGGCAACACGACAAACGCCATGGATAATACGTCCGCCAGGCGTTTGGGCAGGGCGAACCACTCCTGCAATTTGGGGGCGAAGGCGTCGTCCGCACTGGCCCCGCCGCAGGCCGCCGCAATCGCGCCCACCAGCGTAATGCCAATTTGCACCACGGCCAAACTGCCCTCCATGTGGTCTTTCATAAACAGGGCGGAATCGGCCCCGGCTTTTTTTCCTTGCGCTAAAATGGAAAGTTTCGTGCGTGAAACGGACGCTAACGCCATTTCATACGCGGCTAACAGCGCGTTTAAGGCTAACATTAAAAGAATAATCAATATCGTCATACTTATAGTCTAGCAAAAAGGGTTTTGCTGTACAAAATAACCTCTTAACCCGGTTGACCGGCGGCGCAGATAAATTATACAGTATATACTACACCCCCCGGGGGGTATTAACTATGGAACAAAAGCAAACATTTTTTATTACAGGTATGACGTGCGCCGCCTGTGCCGCCCATGTGGAGCAGGCGGCCCAGGGCGTGCCGGGCGTAAAAACGGCGGCAGTGAATTTACTTCAGAACAAGTTGGCGGTGACGGTGACGGAGGATTTTAACGCGCAAGCCTTACACCACGCCATAGCGGCCGCCGGATACGGCGTAGCGGCCCCGGCCAAGCGGGCGGGCGCGCGGGAGGAAATTTCCCTTAAAAAGCGGTTTTGGCTCAGTGTGGCTTTTTTACTGCCGCTTTTGTATGTTTCTATGGGCCCCATGTGGGGCATAGTTCCCGCCCAAGTGGTGCAGAACCCGGCTGTTTTTGCCGGGGTGCAGTTTATGCTTGCGCTCCCGGTGCTGTGGCTCAACCGCGCTTTTTTTACGCGCGGGGGAAAACTGCTGGTAGCGGGCGCGCCCAATATGGATAGTTTGGTGGCTTTGGGCTCCGGCGCGGCGTTTATATCCGGCGTGTGGACGTTGGTGCAACTTTTGCAAAAGGGGCAATCTTTACAATCGTTATATTTTGAATCTTCCGCCATGATTTTAACGCTGGTCACCCTGGGCAAATGGTTGGAAGCGCACGCCAAAGGCAAAACAACGGCGGCGGTGGCGGCGTTAGTGTCACTCGTACCGCAAGAAGCCCTGCGGCTTGAAAACGGTAAGGAAGTGCGCATCCCGGCGGAACAGGTGCGCCCGGAGGACAGGCTAGTGGTGCGCGCCGGAAGCCGCATAGCGGCGGACGGCGTGGTAGTCAGCGGTTCGGGCGCGGTGGACGAGTCCGCCTTGACCGGGGAAAGCGTGCCTGTGGAAAAAGCACCCGGGGCGCGGGTGGCGGCGGGCACGGTCAATACCGCGGGTTATTTTGAAATGCGCGCCTTGCATACCGGGGCCGATACCGCGTTAGCCGCCATTATTAAACTGGTGGAAGATGCCAACACTTCCAAAGCGCCCATTGCCCGCCTGGCCGATAAAGTAAGTGCGGTTTTTGTGCCGGTGGTATTGGGGTTGGCCCTTTGCGCGTTGGCCGGGTGGCTGGTGGCCGGAGCCTCGTTTGAGGTGGCATTACAGCGTTTTATTGCGGTACTGGTGATTGCGTGCCCCTGTGCGTTGGGGTTGGCTACTCCAACGGCTATTATGGTGGGTACGGGCGTGGGGGCGCGGCGCGGCATTTTAATCAAATCGGCGGCGGCGTTGGAGCGCGCCGGGCGGGTTTCCTGCGTGGTGTTTGATAAAACCGGCACATTGACGGAAAACACCCCGCAAGTGACGGACGTTGCCTTGGCCCCCGGGGAAAAGCCCGGCCGTTTTTGGCAGGTGTGCGCCAGCGTGGAAAGCCCATCCCAACATCCGTTTGCGCAAGCAGTGGTGAGTGCGGCGGCCCGGCAAGGGGAAAAACCTTCCCCGGTGGAACAGTTTGAAATTATCCCCGGCGGTGGGGTGCGTGCCCGGCAGAACGGCCGTTGGATTTTTGGCGCGAGCGAGGCGTTTGCGGCCAGGCAGGCAACATTACCCCCGGCGCTCAAAACGCAGGCCGACACTTGGGCCGGGCAAGGCAAAACGCCTTTTTGGATAGGGGAAGAAACGCGCATTTTGGGCGTGCTTGCCTTATCCGCCCCGTTGCGCCCGTCTGCCCGGGAAGCCGTGCAAATTTTGCAACAAATGGGCCTGAAAGTCTGTTTGCTGACGGGGGATAACGCGCGCACGGCGCACGCGGTGGCCCAACAAGCCGCCATTCAAACGGTTTATGCCGGGGTTCTTCCGCAAGGCAAGGAAGAAATCCTGCGCCGCTTGCAACACCAAGGGGAAACGGTGGCTATGGTGGGGGACGGCATTAATGATGCCCCGGCCCTGGCGCGGGCAGATGTAGGTTTAGCGGTGGCGGCCGGAACGGACGTGGCGTTGGAATCGGCCGATATTGTACTGGTGCGCGGGGATTTGCGCACCGTGCCCGCCGCGTTGCAATTAAGCCGGGCGGTACTAGGCAATATCCGGCAAAATTTGTTTTGGGCATTTTTTTATAACGTGCTGGGTATTCCGTTGGCCGCCGGGGTGTTTTACCCGTTGTGCGGTTGGCAGTTAAACCCCATGTTTGCGGCGGCGGCCATGAGTGCCAGCTCCGTATTTGTGCTTTCAAACGCGTTGCGTTTGCGTTTTTTTAAGCCGGTTTTTTATCCGGCGGGAGAAAAAAATATGCAGAAAATAATGAAAGTAGACGGTATGATGTGTATGCACTGCGCCGGGCGGGTGGAAAACGCCCTGACGGCTTTAGACGGTGTAAAAGCGGTTAAAGTGAATTTATCCGCCAAACAAGTGACTATTACCCTCGTGCGCGAAGTGCCGGATGACGCCTTAAAAGAGGCGGTGGAAAAAGCCGGCTACCGCGTGGAAGAAATCGCCTAAGGAGCCTGTATGCAAGCGGACCCTAAAAAAATTACGCGTTTATTAAAAACCGCCCGCGGGCAGGTGGACGGCGTATTAAAAATGGTGGAAGAAAACCGCTATTGCGTGGATATTGTCAACCAACTGTTGGCGGCCGAGGCGGTTTTGCGCCGCGCCCATTGTGAAGTTTTGCGCGCGCATTTGGCGCATTGTGTGGCAGATTCTATCGGCCCGGCCGGGCAAGAAAAAACGGCCGAAATGATGGATATAATTGATAAAATATCCAAATAAGGGGTATTTTTTACTAAGGATTTGACTATGCAAAATTACGGTTTTATCAAGGTAGCGGCGGCTATACCCGCCTTAAAAGTAGCCGCCTGTGCGTATAACGCGCAAGAAATGGAAAAATTAATCCGCCAGGCGGCCGGGGCCGGGGTGCGGGTGGTGGTATTCCCGGAGTTAAGTTTAACGGGATACACTTGCGGAGATTTGTTTTTACAGCCGGCATTAATCCGGGCGGCGGAAGCGGCATTGGCGGATTTGCTCCAACGCACCGCCGCGGAAGATATTGTTTTTATTGCCGGGTGCCCGGTGGCCGCGGGCAGTGCGCTTCTCAATGCGGCTGTGGTGTGCTACCGAGGAAAAATCTGCGGCGTAGTGCCCAAAACCTGCTTGCCGAATTATAAAGAATTTTACGAAAAACGCTGGTTTGTATCAGCCGAGGATTGGCAAGGCGGCGAGGTCACTTTGTGCGGGCAGTGCGTGCGCGCGGGGGCGGATTTGTTGTTCCGGGCGTCCGGCGCCGTGTTTGGGGTGGAGGTGTGCGAAGATTTATGGTCTTGCATACCGCCCAGTTCGCAAGCCGCGTTGCAAGGGGCGGAAATTATTTTCAACCTGTCCGCGTCCGATTCTTTAGCTGGTAAAAGCCGTTATTTGCGCAGTTTGGTGGCCCAGCAATCGGCCCGCGGTTTGTGCGCGTATGTATACACCTCCGGCGGGTTTGGGGAGTCGTCCACCGATTTAACCTTTGGCGGCAACGCCCTTATTTACGAGGACGGCGCCTTTCTGGCCGAGGCCCGGCGTTATAGCTTGGAGCCCCAATTAATTGTCAGTGAAATAGATGTGGAAGCGTTGCGCACGGAGCGCCGCGCGAATACTACTTTTGCTACGGATTCCGCCCACGCCACCCTAGAGCCGTATGAGGTGGTGGATTGCGGGCAAGCCCCGGCGGCGGGGGTCGCGCTGACGCGCCCGGTTTCCCGCACGCCGTTTATTGCGCAAGGGGCACAGTTGGACGAAAACTGCCAAGAAGTGTTGGAAATCCAATCTTTAGGGTTGGCCAAACGCCTGGCCCATACCGGGGCCAAAAAGGCGGTAATCGGGGTGTCCGGCGGGTTGGACTCCACCCTGGCGCTGTTGGTTTGCGTGCGCGCTTTTGATAAATTGGGCCTTTCCCGCAGCGGCATTATCGGGGTGACTATGCCCGGCTTTGGCACCACGGGCCGCACCTATCAAAATGCGTTGGCCCTTATGAACGCATTAAAAATAACCGTGCGGGAAATTTCCATTAAAGAAGCGTGCTTGCAACATTTTAAGGATATTTCCCACCCGGCGGACACGCACGACATCACTTACGAAAACGCCCAAGCGCGTGAGCGCACCCAAGTATTAATGGATGTGGCTAACCAAACCGGCGGCCTGGTGATTGGCACCGGGGATTTATCGGAACTGGCCCTGGGGTGGGCTACCTATAACGGGGACCAGATGTCTATGTACGGAGTCAATGCCAGCGTGCCTAAAACGCTGGTCAAGCATTTGGTAAAATGGGTGGCCGCGCAGGAAGAAGAAAGCGTGCGCAAACTGCTTTTAGATATTGCCGATACGCCTATCAGCCCGGAGTTGTTGCCCGCGGACAGCGCAGGTAAAATTTCCCAAAAGACGGAAGATTTAGTCGGCCCGTATGAGTTGCATGATTTTTATTTGTACCACTTCTTGCGGCGCGGGTTCAGCCCGGCTAAAATTTATTTTTTGGCCTGCTATGCCTTCCGGGGGGAGTATACGCCGGAGGTTATTAAAAAATGGCTGGTCACTTTTATCCGGCGCTTTTTTGCCCAGCAGTTTAAGCGCTCCTGTATGCCGGACGGCCCGAAAGTGGGCTCGGTATCCCTTTCCCCGCGCGGGGATTGGCGTATGCCCAGTGATGCGTGCAGCCAAGTATGGTTGCAAGAGGCAGAAAACTTATAATACCCCAAAGGCCGCTTCAAAAGCGGCCTTTTTTATGGGATTTTGAAAAACCCCGGTGCCTTATAAAAAGCTCCGGGGTTGATAGCGTTTTTGGCGGTTAGTCTTTTAAGAAACTCTTGCCGTATTTCAGCGGCTCCAAACCAAAAAAGTCCGCCGCCGTTTGGCCCAGGTCCGCATACGTGTCGCGCCCGCCCAAAAAAGCGGGTTTTACCTGCGGGCCGAACATAATTACAGGTACATGTTCGCGGGTGTGGTCGGTGCCTTTGTAAGTCGGGTCGCAACCGTGGTCGGCCGTAATAAATACAATATCGTTTGGCCCCAACAGCGCGGCCAGTTCCGGCAGGCGGGTGTCAAAGTATTCCAGCCCGGTGGCGTAGCCTTCCACGTCGCGGCGGTGGCCCCACGCCATATCAAAATCCACAAAGTTGGTAAAAATCAAACTGCCGGGCGCGGCATTTTTTACTTCTGCCAACGTGGTGTCCCACAGTTCGGTGAGCCCGCTTGCTTTTACCGCGCGCGTAATGCCTTGTTTAGCAAAAATGTCCGAAATTTTACCCACGGAAATAACCTGCCCGCCCGCATTTTTGATGGCATCTAACAGCGTGGGCATAGGCGGCGTGACGGAATAGTCGTGCCGGTTTTTGGTGCGCTTAAATTCGCCCGGTTTTTCGCCTTCAAACGGGCGCGCAATCACGCGGGCGATATTGTAAGGCTTTACATATTTGAAAGCAATTTCGCACACTTTGTATAAGCGTTCCAACCCAAAATGTTTTTCGTGCGCGGCGATTTGAAAAACGCTGTCGGCGGAGGTGTAGCAAATCGGTTTCCCGGTTTTGATGTGTTCTTCGCCCAGTTCATCTATAATGGCGGTGCCGGAGGCGGCTTTGTCGCCCAGAATACCGGGCAGGCCGGCTTCTTTGCAAATTTTTTCTATCAGTTCCGGCGGGAAAGAGGGGTAATCCGGCTTGAAATAGCCCCAGTCAAACTGAACGGGACAGCCTGCCATTTCCCAATGGCCGGAGGAGGTGTCTTTGCCGTGGCTGATTTCCCGCATGAAACCGTATTTGGACGGTAAACTCACGAGTGCCGGCCCTTGCGCTCCGGCGGCGGGTGCTTTGCCGGAGGATGCTTCGGCCGCTTTGAATAACCCGAGCGCGGCTAAATTGGGCAAATTTAAGTGCCCGCGCGCTGCGGCAATATGGCCCAGCGTGTCGGCCCCTTGGTCGTCAAACTTGGCGGCATCTTCCGCCCCGCCGATACCAAAGGAATCCATCATTAAAATAACGGCTTTACCTTGTTTGTTCATGCAACGCCTCCCAATGATAAAAGTTTCCTTTATTATAGCTTTATTTGCGGGCAAAAACATCTAATATATATTGCCTTTTGAAAGGGACGTGTTATTAATGATATGATTTGAAAAAGGGGGCTGACTATGAATAAAGCTTACGAAAATATGCGTAATTTTTGGTTAGACGTAAAAAATTTGGAAAACCGCAAAGGCATTATGGAACTGGGCGCGGATAAAATTTCCGTAGCCGGGGTGGAAATGCCGGTGCCGGACGGAAACCAAACCAAATATTTGTTGGTGGCTACCAACTCGCTGGGGGATTGCAGTTTGTATTTTGAAAATAACAGCAAAAGCGGTTTGGGCGGAATGATTGGCGGCCACGGGGACGAAAAAATGCAAACCGTTGCCGCGCACATGTTGGCGCACGCCAGCAAATTAACCGCGCAGATGAGCGCAGACGAAAAATTGCCTGTTCCGGCGGCGGGGTGCGTGCGGTTGTTTGCCGTAGCCAAAAATAAAATTTTTCATATAGAACTGCCGGAAGCCGAGGCGCGCAACGCGCAAAATCCGTTCTATCCTATGTTTGCCTATTCCCAACAGTTGATTGGCTCTTTCCGCGCGCAGGCACAGGAACATCCCGCCCATTGTTAGGAGGTTTTTTATGAAGCCGGAAAAATGGCGTGAATTTAAGCGGCGCTACCCGTGGCTCGGCGGGGCGGCGGTAGCGGTATTGTGCCTGCTGTTTTTGGTGGCGGCGGGTGCGTTTTATATGGCCAATTTGCACGCAGTTTTGAAAAAAGAAATCCGCGCCGGCCTGGTGGAAGTGGCCCGGCAAGGGGTCAAAATCCTGCAAACGCAAATAGCGGGGGACGAAAACTCGCTTAAATCCATGGCTACGGCTATTGCGGGGTACCGCACGCTGGACGAAAAACGCATTTTGCGCCTGGTGCAAGAAGAATCCGCCAATAACTCTTTTAAGCGTTTGGCGTTTGTGCGCCCCAACGGCATAGCCGTTATGAGTGACGAGCGCATTATGGATATTTCGCAAGAAGATACGTTTAAGGCTTCCATGCAGGGGCAAAAAGCGCTTTCTAACCGGTTTCAAGATGCGGCCGACGGCAAAGATATTATCGTGCAAACGGTGCCGATTTTCAAAAAAGGCAAAGTAGTGGCGGTGCTGGCGGCGGCGCGCACCTTGGCGGAATATGCGCAAATGCTGTCCGTTTCCACCTTTGGCGGCATGGGGTACAATGTGATTGTGCGCGCCAATGGGGATAGAGTGATTAACTCCACCAACCAAACGGCCGTGCAATCGTTAGAAAATATTTTTGAAAACTCCACCGATATTTTTTGGAGCAAAGGCACCCGGCCGGAACAAGTCCGCGCGGATATGCAGGCGGGAAAAACCTTTGTGGTGGCGGTTTCCACCCGGCAGGGCGGGCCGCTTTATGCCAGTTTCGCCCCGGTGGGGATTAACGATTGGTATATGGTTTCTTTAGTGCCGGCGCGTTTTGTCCACGCCACGGCGGCCCGGCTTTTGCGGCTGACGCTGGCTTATGGGGTGTTTGGGCTTATTTTGGTGGCCGCGTTATTTTATTACGGCGTGCGGACGCGCCAATCCGGCCGTGAAGCCCTGGACCGTGTGGCCCACCGGGACCCGATTACAGGCTTTGATAATTGGGCCAAAAAATCGGCCCGGGCGCAGGAGCTTTTACAAAACAACCCCGCCCAGGCGTATGCGATGGTAAGTTTGGATGTGGACCGTTTCCAGGTAATTACGCATTTGTACGGGGTGCAGGCGGGGGATGATTTATTGCGCAGAATTGCGCGCGTTTTGGATAGCCGTTTGCAGGAGGGGGAGGAGTTTTCCCGCGTGGATGCGGACCGTTTCCAACTGTTGCTTAAATATATGGGTGACGGCCAAATGCGCAACCGCTTACAGCTGATGAGCGAAGAAATTACCGCCTTGCCCCCGGGCCAAAAAGAGCCGTACAGCGTAATGCTTTCCTTTGGGGTGTATGTGATAGCGGACAGAGCCTTGCCGCTGGCGGAAATGCTCAACCGTTCTTTAATGGCGTGCTACACGGTAAAAAACAGCGTGGAAGTGGTGGCCTTTTTTACAGAGGCCATGTTAGACCAAATCAATTTTGAAAAAAAGTTGGAAGATGGCATGGCGCGCGCCTTCAAACAAGGGGAATTGGTGGCGCGTTTCCTGCCGGTAAAAGATTTGCAAACCGGCAAAATCGTCCGTGCTTGCGCGCGCGTATTTTGGAATCACCCGGAATACGGCGTGTTGCCCGGCTATGCGTTCCGCGCTATTTTTGAGCGTACGGGGGTGGCTCGGCAGGTGGATAAATTCCTGTTGGAAGAATCGTTTAAGCTGTTGGCAAAAACGGCGGATATAGAGGCGGTTTCCGTGGTTCTTTCCCCCTTGCACGCGTACAACCCGTATTATGCGGCGGAATTGAAAAAAACGGCCCAAAAATATCACGTTGCGCCCGGGCGGCTGGAGTTGGATATGGCGTTGGAAATCCCGGGGCATAAGCCGCATTTTTTTATCAGCCTGGCCCAAACCTTAAAAAAGGAAGGCTTTTTGGTGGGGGTTCACCGCTTTGGGGAAGGCACTGGCATATTTGAGTTTCTCTCCCGCGTGCGGACCGATTGGTTGAAAGTGTGGTTCGGCTCCGCCGCCGCAGGCCACGGGTACGAGCGGGAAAGCCGGCTGTTGGCCTCCCTGCCGCAGTTGGCGCAAACTTTGCAAACGGAAATAGAAATGGACGGCGTGCAAACGCAAGAACAAGCACAGCGCCTACAAAAGGCCGGGTTTAAGTTTATTTCCGGCCCGGTAAACGGCCCGGCTTTATCGGCCGAAGAATTATTGGCTTTACTGGATAAAGAATAAAAATGCACACGGGGGACAAACCAAAAGTTTGTCCCCCGTGTGCGATTAAACCGTTCCGCGCGCCTGTTAGATAATAATCAGGCGGATAGCCATAATTACCAGTATCAGCCCCGCAATAAATTCAAAGCGTTTGCTGGTAATCATTTGCGTATTTTTGCTCCCCAAGTGGAACCCCAATAACGTAAACCCGAAAGAAATGGCCATTAAAATTAAAATTTGCGGGAACCACCCCTTTTGCATGGTATCCAAGGCAAAACCCACCAAAAACGCATTCATGCCAATCAGGGCGGATACTTTTACCAATTTGCGGTTGTTTTCGGTATCCAAATCCGTAAAACTGGGGGATTTTTCAATAGATTCCAACATAAATTTAATGCCCAGCAGTAAAACAAAGGCAAAAGCCACCCAGTTTTGCGCCAGATAGATAAAGTCATTAAAAAAGAGGGTGCTTAACAAGTAGCCAAACCCAAATAACAGCGCGTTAAACGCCGTAAAAAAGAGGGCTACTTTAATGGAAAACACATTTTTGTTTTCCGGTTTCATCTTCATGGCGGACATATTGGCCGACACCATATTGTCCACGCAAATACACAAAAAAATAATTGTCACGGCGATAATGCCCATGCTACGCTCCTTACTACTGTATTAACTGCCAAATTCTACCAAATGCCCAGCCCGCCCAGCAAGAGTTTTGTTCCAATCCCCGCTAAAGCAACGCCTCCCAGCGCTTCCATTATTTTACCAAACCGCCGCCCCAACTGCGCCCCCAGCCAAAACCCGGTGCAACTGGTGCCGAATACACAAACGCTCAGCGTAAGAATAGTCAGCCAGAACGGCGCGTCAGTTAAAGATAGCGCCACACCCACAAGCAGGGCATCCAAACTGGTGGCTACGGCCAGCGCCAAAATGGTTTTGGCGGTGTTCAAACGGCACAGGGCGGAGGCTTCTTCGTCGTCTTTCTTTCCAAAAGCGCCGCACACCATGCGCACCCCGATAAATACCAGTACGGCAAACGCTATCCAGTGGTCAAAGCGGTCTATCCACCGCCCGAGCTGTTCCCCGCAAAACCACCCCGCGGCAAACATTACAAAATGCGCCGCCGCAAAGGCCGCGCTTACGCCCCATACCGTGCGGGCGCGCAGGCGGCAGTGTTCGGCACAGCCTGCCGCAATCGTGACGGCAAAATTATCCATAGATAAGCTCAACGCTACTAACAGGCCGGATAATATTAACATATACATTATCATAACATTTTTTATAAGATAGAATGATATAGGAACCAACGCTATGGAAACATTAAAAGAACTGTATAAAATTGGCATGGGGCCCTCCAGCAGCCACACCATGGGCCCCCGCAAAGCGGCGGATGCGTTTAATAAACAATATCCCGAAGCCCGCGCATTTCGGGCCGTCTTGTACGGCTCTTTGGCGGCTACCGGCAAAGGCCACTTGACCGATTTTACCATTAAAGAAGCCTTTGACCCCAAACCCGTAGAAATTGTATGGGAAGAAAAAACCTTTTTGCCCCGCCACCCCAACGCCCTGCGCCTGCAAGCGTTGGACCAAGCCAACCATATTATAGCGGAACATTTGGTATATAGCGTAGGCGGCGGAGCCATCCGCGACGATAAAGACTTCAACCACCCGCCCAAAAGCGTTTATCCGCATAAATCCATGGCGGAAATTTTGGATTATACTGCCGATAAAGGCATGCTCCTGTGGGAATATGTGGAAGAATTTGAAGGGCCGGACATTTGGGATTATTTGGCCCGGATTTGGCAAACCATGCAAAACACCATGCAAAGCGGCCTGGCCAAGCGCGGCGTGTTGCCGGGCTCGCTCAATTTGGAGCGCAAAGCCCGCCGCTATTTATACAAGGCGGAAAATTCCCCGCAATACTTACGCCGGATGAACAATCTGTTTGCGTATGCGCTGGCCTGTTCCGAAGAAAACGCCGCCGGCGGGCAAGTGGTCACCGCGCCTACTTGCGGCTCTTGCGGGGTGTTGCCGGCCGTGTTGCGGCTGATTAAAGAAATTTGCGCCTTTGAAGACATCACCATTTTACACGCGTTGGCCACGGCCAGTTTGTTTGGCAATATGGCTAAAATGAACGCCTCTATTTCCGGCGCGGAAGTGGGCTGCCAGGGGGAAATTGGCGTGGCCTGTGCCATGGCCGCCGCCGCCACCTGCCAGTTGGAGGGGGGCGATAACCAGCGGATTGCCTACGCTGCCGAAATGGGCCTGGAACACCACTTGGGCCTGACCTGTGACCCGGTGGACGGATTGGTGCAAATCCCTTGTATAGAGCGCAACGCGCTGGCGGCTTCCCGCGCGCTGGATTGTGCCACTTATGCGCTGATGTCGGACGGACACCACCGCGTTTCTTACGACGACGTTTTGGCTACCATGATGCAAACCGGGCACGATATGAAAACCGAATACCGCGAAACGGCGCACGGGGGGCTGGCTCGTTTTTTCAAAAAAAAGTATTATACTTTGAAAGAGAAGGCTATTAGGCACCCCAAAGAGGGTGATAAGTAGCCGGGGGGTAAAATGAAAGTATTGGATGCTATTTTTAAGCGGCGCAGTGTGCGCCATTATACCAACCAAGCTATCCGCCCGGAGGATATTACCCGGTTGTTGCAGGCGGCTATGGCCGCGCCTACCGCGCGTAATTGCCAAGAGTGGGAGTTTGTAGTGGTGCGGGATAAAGCCATGTTCAAAAAAATAATGGCGGTACATCCGTATTCCAAAATGTTGGCGGAAGCGGATTGTGCAATTGTGGTTTGCGGCAATACAAAGCGCGAAATGGCCCCCGGTTATTGGCAGGCCGATTGCGGTGCCGCTACCCAAAATATATTGCTGGCCGCCACCGCATTGGGCATTGGCAGTGTGTGGTTGGGGGTGTACCCTAACGCAGAACGCATGGAAGCGGTTTCCCGGTTGTTAAATCTGCCGGAGTATGTAAAGCCGCTTAATATAATCTCGCTGGGAATGCCGGCTGAAAAATTGGCAGAAGTGAACCGTTTTGACCCGGCAAAAATACATTACGAATTATGGTAAAAGCTAACTTGAATAAACAACTTATCGTATGCACTTTATTGGGTTGCGCGGCCGCTTTCGGCGTGCAACCTGCCCAGGCGGCAGATGTGCAAGACCTGGCCCGGGCCGAAGAAGCCCGCTATGCATCGGTGGATGCCTGTTATTTGGCCCCGGAAGCCGTGGATGTAAAAGCATTCCGCGCGGCGTACAGAGATGTGGAAGATAAGCAGGAATGGCTGACGCTGGTGGATACAAAATATTCCTTGTCTGCTAAATACAAGCCGCACGATTTAACCGGCTCCGGCCGTATTTTACTGCGCAAAGAAGCCATGGCCCAAATGGAAAAAATGCAAGAGGCCGCCCGCAAAGACGGCGTCATCCTGCGGCCTATTTCCACCTACCGCTCTTATGAATATCAGGCGGGGCTGGTGCGCCGGACCAAAAATCCGTCCTATGTGGCGGCTCCGGGGCATTCCCAACACCAATTAGGCACCGCCATTGATTTTAACACCGTGGACCCGGCGGACGAAAATATCCCCGCGTTAAAGTGGTTGCGTAAACACGCCGGAGAATACGGATTCAGCTTGTCCTTCCCCAAAGGGCAGGAAGCGGAAACCGGATACCCGTATGAGGCGTGGCATTACCGCTACATTACCAAAGAGGGGGTTTATCTGCAAGATACCTTTTTTGGCGGTAGCCAACACAAAATGCTGAGGTTTTTACAAATGTGCTTGTGGCCGGCGGAAGAACGGGTGCTGGCACAAAATCAGGTGCGCCAAAGCCTGCGCCATTTGCCCGCCCCGCAAACGGCGGCACCGGCTAAATAGTGGGGCAACGCCCGGAGCGGCCGGGTTTGCATGGCGCGCCCTTGCGGAACGCGCGCCCGGTGGAATTGGTGCGTTTGGGGCGTGCCTGGTGGGGGGTGCGTGAGCGCTTGGAATTGCGTGCCCCGGCCGGATTTTTGTGCCCGGCGGCGGCAGATTTTATAAGGGGTTGTTTGTTGGTTCAGCCGGGTTTGCAAAAGCGCGGCGGAAAGTTTTTTTGGCAGAAACGCCCGAAAATTAGTATAATAACTATACTGGATTTATGGTGGATGTAGCTCAGCTGGTTAGAGCGCCGGTCTGTGGAACCGGAGGTCGCGGGTTCAAATCTCGTCATCCACCCCATTAATTTTCCCGTTGAACCTTCGGCGGGATTTTTTAATTGTGTTTTGGCCTGTTTATCCTCCCGCCTCGTCGGAGGTTTTTCTTTCGGCGGCACCTAATACGAAAAAGATACATTTTATCGTATCCCCTAAAAGATAGAAAAAAGAGCCTTTTTGCCCCTTTTCTATCTTTTTGGCCCAAAATTTAATTTTAAAAATTTAACTACTGCAAATGTTACAATAAAAATATGCTAAAAATACTTTCTTTTTCCCTGTTTTTTCTTTTGGTGGGTTCCCCGATTTTTGCAGAGTCGATAACCCATTTAAACCATAAAGCCTTTATTGGGAAAAAAATTAAATTTGAAACGGTAGATGCTACATACAAAAACTATAAAATTGCCAACAAAAAATTTAACGCGAAAAAATATGCCGGACGGATTTTTAGTATTGAGGACATAAAATTAGATAAAAAAGAAAATCTTATCCTTTTTCTAACAACCACGCTTGACAACAAAAAAGAGAAAAAATTTAAAATAAAAACCAAAACAAAAAATGTAGAGTTTGAAAATATATCCGTTCTGCCCCCGAGCAAACCTCAAAAAATTACATCTAAAAAATCTACAGGCAAACGCCCCGTGGAACAAACCTTTCCTTCCAAACACCACAACAGCACTGATGAAAATAATTCATTTCTTGTGTTAATAATACTGCTGGCTCCTATTGCAGTCATCATACTGCTAGTACATAACACCTCAAAGAAAAGAAAATTACTGGAAGAGGTAACAGATATCCACAGAGGAGAACCCTCCGAACAAGAGCTCATTATAAAGCTACGGCAAGCAAACTTCCCCGCGGAAAATATATTTCACGATTTATACATTCCCATAGGAAAACAACGTTTTTCTCAAATAGATTTAATACTCGTAACCAACGTCGGCCTGATTGTCTTTGAAGTAAAAGACTACAGCGGATGGATTTTTGGAAACGGGAAACAACAAAAATGGACACAAGTGTTAAATTATGGAAAGGATAAATACCGATTTTATAACCCTATTATGCAAAACCAACACCATATTAATCGTCTAACAGCTTATTTGGGACAGAATATTCCGTGTTTCTCGGTTATTATATTCTATGGCGATTGTACGTTAAAAGATATTAGTTTTATTCCTCAAAATACATATATCGCCACACCGGCTTCTATTCTTACCGCACTGGATAATATCTTAAAAACGCACCAACCTTTTCCATACGCTAAGCCTATTATTCCCTTATTGCAAGATGCCGTTCATAATGCAGATGACCCAAGAATTTGTAAACAACATATAGACAACATTCAAGAAATGCTGGGTAACGATAGAATTTTTCGTTAGCGTTTCCATTACTTCACAGCGCAGTGGAATAATATGCACTTAAAATCTGGCTCACTCGAGCACTGCTTAGTCCAAGGGCTTGGGCACATTGTTTTTGACTCAAGTTGTTCACGCGCATATACTCCCGTATCTGTAAGGCAAGGGCTTTGTAATAAGTGGCCTTATCGGCTTTTAGTTTCTGACGGCTTTTATAGGCTTGACGCTCCCGCTTGGGCACGCCACCTATATGCGGTTTCACCTTTTCCCGAAAACCAAAACTTACGCCGTTTTTAAGGAACACTTCTATATACTCCTCTTGATACGCATAAGTGATTTTTTCCGCTATATCCATAAGGGCCGACGTTTGTTTATCTATAGACAACTGGTCAAATTCCACTCTGTTTAATAAACCCCGCTCGCTTAGCCTCCGGATGACCGCTTCATTAAATTCCGCCTGCCGAACTGTCTTCGTGGGACAGGAGGCATACCCTTCCCGCTGGCATTTATGGCAGATATAATAAAAATGCTTTCGACCGTTCTTTTTACCGTAGGTCGGCACCATTTTACTGCCGCACGCATTGCAATATAACAGCCCCCGCAAAAGCCCGTCTATCAGTTTACGCCTATATCCGTGCTTAATGCGTTTGGCGTCCAACAAATCCTGCACTTCTTGGAAGACTTCCTCAGATACAATCCCCTCCTGCTCCCCGGGATATAATTTATTTTTATAGCGAACTTTGCCGATATACACCGGGTTGCGGATAATCCGGTATAAATGCGCGCGGGATATCGGCTTCGCCGGCCAAACGACGCCGTTTTTACACTTTCGCTCGGGCAGACCAATCCCTTTGGCTTGTACCAAGCTAAGAACATTAGAAACATTTCGCTCCCGCAAAACACTGTCAAAAATAAAGCGGATTTGTTCTGCCTGTTTGGGATGCGGCACCAATACATGACGCTCCTTATCCAGCTGATATCCTAGCGGCACGAGCCCGCCCAAAAACTTGCCTTTCATGCGGGAGGCTCCCATTTTATCGCGCGTACGCTCGCTGATGATTTCTCGCTCAAACTGCGCAAAAGACAGCAATATATTCAGCGTCAGCCGCCCCATAGAAGTTTTGGTATTGAAGTTTTGCGTAACGGACACAAAGGATACTTGGCATTTATCAAAAAATTCCAATAACTGGGAAAAGTCCAACAGGGAGCGCGACAGGCGGTCCACCTTATACACCACCACGCAATTTACCTTCCCCGCACGGATATCCTCAAGCAAACGCTGCAAGCCCGGGCGGTCCGTATTGGCCCCGGTGAAACCGCCGTCGTCATAATGCTCACTGACGGCGGTCCAGCCTTCGCCGCGCTGGCTGGATATGTATGCCAGGCAAGCCTCCCGCTGGGCGTCTAAGGAGTTAAAATCTTGTTCTAACCCCTCGCTGGTGGACTTGCGCGTATAGACGGCGCAATATAGCGGCCGAGGTTCGCTCATAAGCCGAAGAAGTGATACCCGCTGATATGGTGGCCTGTGATCGCTACGGCCACGCCGGACAGGGTTTTGTAATACTTGTTTTCATACTCAAAACCGAACTCCAAGACTTTAACGACTAAACGTCTGCCTTTGAAGTCTTTTTCCAATACGCTGCCGGGCAGGGGCAGGCGGACGTCGCGCAGTTTTCGTTTTGAATTGAGTGCAGTCTGGGTTTCTTTACGAGATTTACTTTTCTTGATAAGTTCCGCCAGCGGATTTATTTTATCGGCATACTTGCGTAAATTTTCTTCTTCCGGCGTATGCTCCGTGGGCAAAACAGGTTGTTTGTGATTAGTTTTCTTCATACTTTCATCCCTCCGTTTAGGTATATTCTCCGGCACTTACAGCCGGTACACCATTACCGCTTACTATAGGGACAGAAGTCAAGAGATTTAGAGAAGATATAGGCTTAGTTTGTTAGAATCGTTTTTTGATAAACAGTATCGAGTTCTTCTTTTAACTTCTCCATATACCGGACACTCCTCATCAAAAATACCACTTTATGGATGGGAGCCTCAAATGGAGAATCTCCATTAAAACTAAATGGACAAAAATGTAACAGTTTTGAAGTAAATTTATAAAAATAATTATATTCGTCTTCCAAGTCTACGGCTTGGGCCATTTTTTTCATATCAGGAATTTTAGCGGGCTTGTTGATATACTTTTGTTTTAATTGGGCCAATTCCGTCTGAGTAGACTGGTTCATATCGGGCATACCTTTTAGTTCAACAAATAACTTTTCATCTGCAACCGTACGACTAATACACCCCTCTAAATACTCCATTCTATCCCGGTCGCAATATTCCACCATTTTTTCAAAATTATTTTTTTGATTAAAGTATTGAACTGTTATTAAAACTTCGCATAAGCGCCTAGCATTCAACAAGATCTCATCAACAGAAGACTCTCTCGTACAGATAGGCAATCTGGATACATATTCTGCAATAAATAGCCCAAAACACGTTGCATGGCGGGTCTTAAAAATATGATCGTGAACCCTCTTATCAAACCGAGCATATAGCACTTCTATTTTTTTATGAATTGCTTTAACTCTGGCTTCGTAGATAGGCCATAAATTATCTGCGGTTTGCTGAACGAAGGATTCTTCTAATTTCATAAAGTCTTTTCCAGCTTTTCCAAATCAGCCAAGCAATCCCTTAAATTCCCTACAATACTTTTTAGCAACACTTCCGGTTCGGGCAAGTTTTCCAGTTCTTTTAAGCTGTCGTCTTTGAGCCAGGTAATATCCAAGTTGGTTTTATCGCGCGCGATAACATCCTCATAGGTAAATTTCTTGAAGCGTTCACTTTCTTTGCGTTTGTTGCGGTCTTCTGCGCAGTAGCATTTTATAAAGTCGGCTAAATGTTCATTGGATAGCGAATTTTCAACTAACGTCAAATTCATATTAGTACGCAAATCATATACCCAAATATCTTGTGTACGGTGTCCGTCTTTAAGTGGCGGATGTTTTTCAAAAAAGATTACATTCGCCTTTACCCCTTGTGCATAAAAAATACCGGTAGGTAAACGCAAAATTGTGTGTAAATTAAATTCATTTAACAGACGCTTACGCACTTTTTCCCCTGCTCCGCCTTCAAATAACACATTATCGGGAACTACCACGGCCGCATATCCGGGGGTTTTAAGAATGGTCATAATATGCTGCAAAAAGTTGATTTGTTTGTTGGAAGTGGTGGCAATAAAATCTTCCCGCTCGTAGTTTTCACGCTCTTTTTTAAGGGAACCGTCTTCCCCCACGATAGTAGTGGAACTTTTTTTGCCAAAAGGGGGATTAGTTAAGCACATATCATAACGTTTGGTGCCTGCACTTAAAAGCGAGTCTTTTTCTTCAATAGGACATTGCCCCTCGCCGATGCCATGCAAGTATAGGTTCATAGCGCATAAGTTGACGACAAGGGGAGTAATATCGTTGCCATGGAGTTTATTCGCGCGTAATTCTTTCAAAATATGGGAATCCCGCGTTTGCTTTTTCATATAATCATACGCGGCTAATAAAAAACCACCTGTTCCGCAGGCAGGATCTACGACGGACATTTCCGGCGTCGGGCGCATAACCTCTACCATAGCACGAATTAACGGGCGGGGCGTAAAATATTGCCCGGCCCCGGCCTTAGTTTCGGTGGCGTTTTTTTGCAAGAGACCTTCGTAAATAGCCCCTTTTACATCCATATCTAAGGCAAGCCATGTTTCCTTATCAATCAAGGAAATAAGTTGTTTGAGTTTGGCGGGTTCAGTAATTTCATTTTTGGCGCGGCGGAAAATAGTGCCGATAATACCCGCTTCTTTAGAAAGCGCTTCTAAAATATGGGAATAATGGGTTTCTAATTCCGCTCCGGTCAAATCCAGTAAGGTATTCCAACGATATTTTTTAGGGACAATAGAACCTTCGTTTAAGAGAGTTTCTCTCTCGTGATCCATTTTGAGGAACAGCAAATAAGTAAGCTGACGGACATAATCCGTATAACTTAAACCGGCATCTTTCATGATGGTGGCATAGTTCCAAACTTTAGTAATTAAAGAGGCTTCAGTCATTTTGTTTCTCCTTTATGGGGTTTAAGTTGGGATAAATCTACGGGTTTATCATTCGGGTCTTGCGGGACAAGTTTTCCCTCAAAGGCCCGTTTGAGAATGCTTTGTTTGAGTTGTTTGGCTTGCTGCAGGGCTGCCGAAATGGCAGTTTGCGCTTTATCCGCACTAGCAAAGGCTTTTTCTATCTTGGCAACAATGGCTTTTTGCTCTGGGAGAGATGGGATATAAATTGGATGTAATTTTAGAAAATCTGCTGAAATACGTTGTTGCCCCACAGCACCAGACATATTGTTTTTTGCTTCAGCCCGAAAAGAGCGTTGAATAATAAAATAATAAATAAATTTTGGAAATGTATCTTTATGACAACGCAATACATGAAACTCCGTTGAGCCAAAACCAATACCATGGTTTAAACCAGTTACAATACAGCCTTTTCCATTCTCCATACAAGGAGTAATTTTTGCAAACAAAATATCATTATTCTGAAATTTAGTGTAACCTTTTTTCACTTTACCAAAGGAAGCCTGTTGTTCTATATAATTCAAAGATTCCTCTTGCAAACAGGACATAGGCAAAAAAGACACGACTTCATCATCTAGCAATTTTGGGAGCTCAGTTTTAGGATTAATATCTGCAATTTGCTGCAAAGTAGTCAATTCCCAATTCGTTGTTTTGTGTAATTTGCCAGAAAAAGCCTGTTGCAACACACTTTGGCAATATTGAATAAGGGCTTGTTGGGTTTGTTCCATTTGCTTGATATTTTTATCAATGACCGCAAACAACTCCTCTATTTTCTTTACAATCCGTTTCTGCTCCGGTAATGGAGGAACAGGGAGCAATGATTTAGCAAGATATTGATAGTGTCTTCCATATCCACGATCAGGTAAGTTTATAGCTTGTAAAAAATAAAATAATAATTTGGACAAAAAACATGGTTTTGCTTGAAAAATTTTAATTCCATCCGCACCTGGTACAAAAGAAAAATCTATATATTTAAACACACGGGTATGATCCCCAAATATGATAACAGGAAGAGTGGAAATCAAGCCCAATACATCATTTGTGTAACCACCAATCAGATTTTTTCCTTGATCAATTACAGGATAAGATCCGCACTCTAAATATTTTTTTGTTGGACATTTATGTAAAGCAGAAAACACATTGATTGCATCTTTTACCAAGAGGTGCAATCTTCCTTTATTTGGCATTATATACACCCCATACTACGACAAGTATTTTCATTAAAGCCTTCTTTTAAAATATGTAAATAATGTTGTTTATTTTGACGATCAAACAATTGTTCCCACTCTTTGATTTTATCTTCCGTGGGTTTTTTCGCTACTATATACACCTGACAATTTGGTTGCACGCAAGTTTTTAGTGCATAATAGGTGGCAATATCCGTTTTAGGTATGCTATACCCAATAATAAAGATCTTTTTTGCTAATTGTAATTTTTCTCTAAATTCTTGCCATTGTATATCTAACAAAGTATTTTTAAATACAAAGTTTTTTAAGATTGTCGGAGGAACAAGTAAATAGTGCAAGCCTTTATAATATTCTGGTAATGTCTTACTTGTTACAATCTGCACTCCCGTTGGATAATCAGGATCATACATCCAGTTAATAGAACCGTGCAACTTATATAGTTTCAGTGAATTCTGCCAAAAATAGTATCCTTCGTCAAATAAGACCATTCCCTCATAAGAACTTGACATCTTTTTTACAACATAGAGTGGTTTAAAGTTATCAACACTATCAGGAATTCTAAGCAATAAATTTTCTAGCACTAAATCATAATTAAAAGAAAAAACATCAGCCTTGGTGCGGTGTAAATATTTAGCAAATTGCAGCAAATAATGGTCATTTGAAATTTCTTTTTCTAAGTTTATCATCTGAAAAATTGCCACAATTCGCTCTGTAATATATTGATACAAAGCCGCCTTGAGATGTTCATCTTGATATGTTTCATAGGCGAATTTAGATGAAAGAAAAGTCATAATATCTTCAAAATTACTATGCGCAGGATCTTGAACATTTCCGATATTAGGATTTATAACATAATCATTCCATATTCGAGCGAGATTTTCCTCTTCTTCTAACTCCAAATCATCTAAGAGTTCCTTCGTCAATCCGTTTAAGAGAGGCATTGTACCATTAGTTACAGCATAAGAAAAGCCCGCTCCCAAAATAAATAGTTCTTCTTTATTTGCCATCTTCTATTCCTCTCCATTTCCCCCAATCAGGGCATTATTTAAGTCCGCAAGCAACGTTGGGAGCGCAATCTCAGAAGAAAATACTTGGCGGGCTTTTAGCAGGCCGCCCTTGTCGCTCAGGGTTTCTTGTATATCCCGTTCGGTAATGGACGAGTTATACACAATAAAATTCTTTATTTCATTGAGCCAATCTAATTGCTCGGGCGTAAATACAATACCGCGCTTTTTCATACGCCCCAACCATAGGTTATACCGCTGGGTGGCTACTTGGTCAAAGGGTTTTAATTCCGTATCTTGCCCCAAAGCAAACCGCACCAGCTGTATCACATTGGTTAGCATCTTTTCCGGCCGTTTTGTATTTACCACTTTATCCGGGGAAATACGCATAAATGCACCCCACAATACCGGGATATCCAGCGTAGGCGTATTGTTTTTCAAAGCGTCAGCTAATTCTTTAATGCCGTCATACGTCAAATGGCTTTTACCATAAGAACGATTATAAATAATAGATAAAGCCGTCAATTCGTCTTTGTGCTGTTCAATAAACTCTGTCAGGTTCTTAATAATTACTTGCTCTCTATCCGTACTGGGCGTGAAAGAACGCAACGTATCTGGCGAGATATCATCTACATACATATACGCTTTGCGGGCATTATCCATGAGCATCCCGCGCAAAGTTGGGTTACTAAATGGGCGAATTGCTTTTTCCGTTAATTGTTCCACCTCGGCAGGAGTTCTGGCAGCTATTTTATCAGGGTCTATAGCATCTAACAAATCGTTTGCCAATGTTTTTAAGGTGGTATGACAAGTTTGCTGTAAATTAGCTTGGGCCTCGTCATCCATAGATTTTTCCAATGCCGCTATACGCGAAGCCAAAGAACTCAATGTGTCCGCGTCGCTTTTCCCTTGGGCAACTTGTTCCAACATTTTTTTAAATGAAACCGATTTTTTGCGCTCCAACGGGGGCTGTACCGTTTTTTTACTTTCAGTAACCCCTACCGCGTCAATTAAAATAAATTTGGATTTACACACCGCATTTGGCGTAACAGCACGCAAATCCGAAAGCGGGATTGTGCGGCAGCCGCGGCCTTTCATTTGTTCGTAATAAAGCTCCGAGTGTACATCGCGCATAAAAATAAGCACTTCTAACGGTTTTACATCTGTTCCGGTGGCTATCATATCCACCGTTACCGCTATACGAAAAGACGGCGAATTGCGAAACTCGCTTATCAGTTCCTCCGGCTTTACGCCTGATACGTTATAAGTGATTTTTTTACAAAAATCATTACCTTGCCCAAAAACTTCGCGCGCAATACGCACAATGTTTTCCGCATGATTATCATCTTTGGCAAAAATTAAGGTTTTGGGCAGCCAGGACGGGTCCTGCGCACGCTCCGGGAATAATGACACAAAAACCTCCCGCTTATACGTTTCCAAGACGGTGCGAATTTGGTTAATGGCCGTAACCGAGCGGTCCAGCTGCTCGGCAGAATAGGTTAAATCTTCGTCTAATGTTTCATAAATTTTACGTCGGGTTTGGCGGTCTATTTTAGGAATAGTATAGCCAGCTTCCACTTTGCCGCCTTCTTCGGTAATTTCCGTCTTAATACGGTAAATATCGTACCCGACATTTACATTATCCGCCACCGAACGCTCATAAGGATATTCGGCCACTAAATTCTGGTTAAAATAGCCTAATGTTTGCTTAGAAGGCGTAGCTGTAAGTCCAATCAAAAACGCATCAAAATACTCCAACACCTGCCGCCATAAACCATAAATGCTACGGTGGCACTCATCCGTAATAATCACGTCAAAAAACTCCGGCGGAATAGCAGAATTATAAGCAACTTGGATATCTTTTAAAGCGGGTATTTCGTAAGCGGAAATTTCTTCGTTACTTTCGCTAAATTCCGCTTCTCCTCTTAACATAGAATACAAACGCTGAATGGTAGTGATAACCACTTCGGTATCCGGGTTTATGATATTAGATTGCAAATGCTGAACTACGTGTAAATTAGTAAATAGTCGATTATCATCCGACGGACGAAATGCCTGAAACTCCTTTAAAGTCTGCCGGCCTAAATTATTGCGGTCTACTAAAAAAAGCACCCGTTTTGCTTTGGCATACTTTAATAAACGATACGTAAAATTACAGGCAGTATAAGTTTTACCCGCACCCGTTGCCAGTTGAATTAACGCGCGCGGATGCCCCTGCGCAAGGGATTTTTCCAATTTGGTAATAGCTTCAAATTGGCAATCGCGCAAGGAGCCTTGTTCCAATGCAGGAAAATGCTGTAAACGGCTACGCAACGAAGCCCCTTTATCCAAAGAGGATTTTAAGGTTTGAGGTTGATGGAAACTAAATACTGGACGAGCGGAGGGATGAGGATCGCGGCCATCCGTAAAGAACGTTTCGCTGCCGTTACTTTCATATATAAAAGGCAAAGGTAACACCCAATGCTTTACATAATCCGGCAAAGTATGGCTATATCCTTTAGATTGATTCTCAATGCCGCTGAGAGAAGTTTCGGCTTTTTTAGCTTCTATTACGCCAGCGGCTTTTCCATCGATAAATAAGAGATAATCTGCCTCGGTGTTATCCGCCATCAGAAATTCCCGACAAGCAACACCTAGACCAGCAAAACGATCAAAATCTTTGCGGTCTTGAATAATCCAGCCGGCGGCTTGTAATTTTTCGTCAATCAATTGACGGGATTTTTCTTCGGGTGTCATTAAGTTGTATTATAGCAATTTAAGATTATAAAAAATGTCAAATAGAAAAAGAGCATTTTTCGGTTTTATAGACCAATAAAAACGCGTTGGTTTATACAAAAAACTGATACAATAAAACAAATGGAAGGAGATGCGATATGGCAATTCCACAATACCAAGATTTTATGACCCCGGTTTTAACCGCTTTTCGAGATAAGAAGCCGAAAAACCATAGTGAAGTAGAAAATATAGTTGCACCGCAACTACACCTAACCAAAGAAGATCGTGCCCAGTTACTCCCAAGCGGCACGCAAACTATCGTCCGCAATCGCTTATCTTGGGCCATCTATTATATGTACCGTGCTGGTTTACTCCAACAAGTGAAGAGAGGCGTATATATTATTACCAAAGAAGGAGAGAAGGCTCTTCAAAGCGGCAAAACCATTAACAATACCTTTTTAGAACAGTTTCCCTCTTTCCAGGCGTTTCAAAATAAAACGAATAAAGAGGAAAACAAACAAGAAGAAACAGATCCGGCTACGCGTATCAGTAATGCCATTGAAGAATTTAATAAGCGCACCCAATTAGAATTATTAGACCAATTAAAAACGGTTGATCCTATCTTTTTTGAAAAAGTCTGCTTACAGTTAATGCAGGCAATGGGATATGGCGAAAAAGTTTCCCTTACTCCCAAAAGCCACGATGGTGGAATTGATGGAATTATCAACGAAGATGTATTGGGGTTGGATAAAATCTACTTACAAGCCAAAAGATATAGCACCAACAAAGTAAACGAAAAAGAAATGCGGGATTTCGTCGGCGCTTTAACACTATCCCAAACGCAAAAAGGCGTATTTATTACAACAAGCTATTTTGATAAGAAAGCGATAGAGATGGCAGCCAGAAAAAACATTATCCTTATTGACGGGGACAAACTGACGGCATTAATGCTCCGCTATAATGTAGGAGTCCAAACAAGAGAAACCTACCAAATTAAAGAACTAGACCTATCTTTCTTTTCAGAGGACTAAACTTAAAAGCCCCTCTTAAAGAGGGGCTTTCTAATATCAAAAAGGACTTTTGTCCGTAAAAGACCCGTCCGGGAGCTGCCAAACGCTTTTCCCATTTATCACATACACATTAGGAATCCCTTTTTGGCGGTTTTCTTCCTGAGCCTTTTGAACGGCACGGTTGGCGATACGGGTTAATTTAATTGTTAAATCCGTCATAAATCCCTCTTAAATATAGTATAGAGATTTTCGGATACGATTTCAACTGGTTGGGCGGCTTTTTGTTCGGCTACCAAGGAAATTTCCGCCCCGCCATTATAATACAGGACCCAATGATCAGCTTTCTCTCTGTACCGATGCCAAAAATTATATTTGCTGCGGGTAAAACGGCGGATGACATCTTCATCAGGCACAGGATGTCCCCCTTTTAATACGCGCGTCCTAATACGAGAAATACAATCCTGCGCAGAATCTACAAACGTATAAATAATGATCACTTCGTAGCCGTTTTGTTTGGCCTGCTGTATTGTTTTTAAGTGCCCTACGCCGGACAAGGTGCTCTCCAACGCAAAGGACAACCCTTTCTTTATTAAATCATCTATACGCGCATATACCTCTCGGCCCGCTTGAATACGTACTTTTTGCATATCGTCCGGACAAAGCTCGCGCGCAATGTCGTCCGCGTTTACATACGAGATATTTTCCGCAGGCAACAACTCCCGAGCAATGGTACTTTTTCCGCTCCCGTTAGCCCCGGCCAAAATATATAAAGTTTTCATAGTTGTATTTTACTTAAATTTTACGCTGATGTATAAACGTCATTGCCTCATAAATGTTTTTAATATGGGTTGCCGTTTCATCCAGCCCGTGCAAACTGCCCATGATTAGATTGGCGGATTTCTCTTCCGCACCTTCCTCGGCATTGACGATTTGCTTTTGCATGTCCGCCGTCAGTTCCGTCAAAATCTGTAAACTTTGATTTAACATTTCCAGTTTATTCATAATTCCTCCGGGGCTTTCCGCCCGACAGTAATACTACGCCTTACTATCGGGCGGGAAGTCAACTAAACATTTTTCAGCCAGCCAAGATCCGTCCGCTCCAAATGTTCATACACCAACAATTGGGAAAGAGCGTCGCACTGGTCATCGTGCCTGGCGTTCGGGAATAACAATAATTCCCGTTTAAACGTCTCCCACCACACCGGTTCATCATCGGGAAACAGGCAGGAGCCGTTTTCCAACAAATGTGACACGCTCTTTAAACGCGTTTGTTTATCCCGTTCGGGGTGAATCGGCTTGATGGCCCCGCAGCCGGCTCGTTGAAGTTCTTGCACCAACCCGATTCCGCTGTTCATTTCTTCCACCAAAATATCCGGCCAGTAAGGATTCAAATCCCGATATTTACATTTACACTGAGCAGCCAGCCGCTTTGCGGCGCGAACCAGCTCGGGGAATTCCAGGCGTTCGCGAAACACGTCTAAAACATAGACGTTTTTATCAATATCCCGCGCATAGGTAATGCACACGGAATAATCGTTTTCTTCCCCCGCTTTGGCCGCGGTATCCCAGCTTTGCGCCAGCGTTACCTTTTTTCGCCCGAAACGCACCGCGCGAAACAAATCCTCTAAGCTGTACGTTCTCAGCCATTCGGGTTTTATCAGCCCGGCACCCGCTTCTTCCGGGGATTGTTGATATTGGCTGGCGAACACTTGGCTTCCTAATGTGTTTTTGATATCCGAGACCTCTTTCTCGCCTTCGCGTCCGGGATGCAACAGTTCGCCGACGCTTCTTTTGAACACGCGCACGCGGCCGCCGGGAGCCGACACCGGCCATTCTTCGTTTTCTTTGGCAATCAAAGGCAGACGCACTTGTTGAAAAGAAGGATCCAGTTCTAGCAAATAGCCGGTTAAATCATGTATATGCACCCGCTGCATAATTAAAATGATGTTGCCGTTCTTTTTATCATCCAAACGGGATAGAAGCGTATTGCCGTACCATTCGTTGGTTTTTTCGCGGAGGGTGTCCGAAAAAGCGTCGGCGGGTTTCAGAGGATCATCCACAATCAGCCAATTGCCTCCTCTCCCCGTTATCGTACCGTTAACGGAGGTGGAAAACCTGCCCCCGCCCCGCGTCGTTTCGAAATCAAGCACCCCGCGGCGAGAGGAAGAAATACGCGTCCGCGGGAACGTTTCCCGATACCACACGCTTTCCATTACACGCCGGCTGTCCGAAGCCAGTTTAGCAGCCAACTCGTCAGAATAACTTACACAGAGTATGCGCTCCTGAGGATTGTGTCCCAGCAGAAACGCGGGCAAAGCCACGGAGCAGATAATAGACTTCATATAACGAGGCGGAATGTTGATAATCAAACGGTTAAAGTCCCCACGCCGCACCTGCTCCAATCGGTCGCATATCACGTCAATATGCCAGTTGTCCAGGTACGGGGTCCCCGGAGAAACTTCACAAAACACTTTGCGGCAGAATGACTTAAAATCACTGCGCAGCAGACTTTTCAGCGTTTTTTGCTCGTTCGACATAGTCTCTTAAAATATCCTGATCGTCGACGGATAATTCTTCGCTTAATTTTTCGGCATCCGCCAGTTCGGACTCCATGCGGTCAATTTGCGGCAGTAAAGCGGAAATAGAACGCAAATCCCCGGAAAGGGCTTTGTTTACCAGCGTCAGCAACATCGCCGACAATTTACTCATTTTAAAAGGTTTTCCGCCTTGGCGAACCGTTATTTTTTGGGACAGAAATTCCTGCAAAATGGTGTTTTTATTTTTACGGCCGCGAGGCCTTCCCTTTGGGTTGCCGGACTGTCCCGGTTTATAACGACTGTGCACGGGCGGCTTACCGAACCCGACGGCGTATGAAAAGTTTTTTATTTCCGGTTTTGCCAACGGTTTTTTCCTGCGAATTTTCATTTGAAGATCTCCTGATTAGTTTTACGCCTTTTCCCCCGGCTTGTTCGTAGCGGCGGAGGATGACGTCACAATAATGGGGCGACAGCTCAATCAAACGCGCCGCCCTTCCTGTACGTTCCGCGGCCAGCAAAGTGGATCCGCTTCCGCCAAAAGGATCCAGAACGATTTCGCCCGGCCTGGACGCGTCCAATAAAATGTCCGCAATCAGCCCCACGGGTTTTACCGTAGGGTGCAGAAGCGGCGCGCCTTTACTCAAGCGGCTCTGCATACGCACGGCGGGGTACTCCCACACGTTGGTACGGTTTCGGCCGTACCGGCCCAATTCGATATTATTACAGTGCGGGGAGGAGCCGTGTTTAAAAACGCAAATCATTTCGTGGCGGGAACGATACAGGCTCCCCATCCCCCCGGCGTCTTTGGCCCAAATGCAGATATTTTTCAGTTCATCGTACACGGCCTTTCCGGCGGCCAACATCACGCCGACGTGGCCCCAGTCAATAAACGAAAAATGAAGAGAGCCGTCTTTGCTGAAATCACGCATATTTTGGAAACTTTGTTCCAAAAATCGGCGAAATTCCGCTTCGCTCATCTCACCGGATGCCATCGCAAACTCGGGGTGCCGGGCGCGGCCTTTGCCGCATACGTGCCCGTTAATTTTGACGTTGTAAGGCACGTCCGTAACGACGACGTCCGCCTTTTCGCAGCCCAACAGCGTTTGGAAAGACGCGGGGGCCAGCGCATCGGCACAGATTATTTTATGACGGCCCAAAGCCCACACGTCGCCCGGCTGAACGCGTTTCGGCACGTCGGGCGATTCGCGGAACACCTCCGCCTGAGAGGATTCAGACGCGCCGTAAAGCAACAAATCCGTTTCGGGAGTTTCGAAACCGGTCAGTGCGAGGTCAAAATCCACGTCAACGGACAACTCCTGCAATTCCAACTTTAATAACTTCTCGTCCCACGAGGCCCGCTCCGCCAGACGGTTGTCCGCAATCACATACGCTTTTTTCTCTTTCTCGCTTAAATGCGTTAAACGGACGGCGGGAATTTCTTTCAGACCCAGCTGTTTGGCGGCTTCCAAACGGCCGTGGCCCGCGATTACGACGTTTTCCTCGTCAATTAAGACGGGGTTGTTAAAGCCAAAAGCCTTGATGCTTCTAGCGATGGCGCGCACTTGTTTAGGGTCGTGGACCCGGCTGTTCCGCGCGTAGGGAACCAACTTGCTGATTTCTATTTTTTCCATTATTTCACTTCCTAGGAAATAACGGCCCGGAGAATTTTTTGTGGGCCATGTTTTATTTTGACAAGTTCGTAGGGAAATTACAAATACCGAGTAAGAAAAAATTTAAGGATTTTCTATTTTTAATCAAAGCACGACGAACGGCCGTTTTTGCAAAAAGCGCAACCGTTTAAAAGAAGGAAAAATTATTTTTAATTAGACGAAGATAGGACTAAATAGGGGTTGACTTTCTTAAAAAACCGCAAAAAACCCCGGCAGACAAAGCCGAGGTTTCCAAATACGATAAACAATTAACTTTGAGCGGATTCTATCGCTTGATAAAGCTCCTTTTTGAACTTTTCGGGGTCCGCCAGCAGAGGGATTCCGATATTCTTGCCGCCTTTTCCGCCGACAAGAATCGTTCCGTATCCCAGCATCATGCCCAAAAGAGACTGTTTTATGCTCACGCCTTCTATAGCCGTCAGCTCCATTGACGCGCAGTCTACGGATATAATCCCTTGTTTGGCGATTATCCGCCGATTTGTAACGGCGACTTCCATACTGCCGTATTTTAAAGCGTAATAGAACCAAATAAGGCCCAAAACCTGATACCAAATCAACGTGCGGCAAAGCAACAAGCAGATTAGCGTCATCAATATCGGTTCTAAAAATATAATCTTGTGAATTTTCCCATGATATATAATTTTTTCTTTTGGAGCCAGCTGCTCCGCTATATAACCCATTTATTTTCCTCCTTTTTCAAGCAGATCCCAACGCTCCCGGCATTTGGCCGCCATAAGCGTTGATTTTACGGAATACTTGCCGCCTTTAAAACCCAAACTGAACCGACGCAAGTCGGTGTCTTTATGTTCTTTTTTGGATTCCGGGTTTTTCAGCCATTTGGGATGGGATTCTTTGACGAACTTGGCCACTTGTTTTGAGGAAGCCAAATAAATGGAAGCATGCGGATAGGAACCTTTGGGCAGAGGATCCCCCGTATGGACGTCAAATTCTTCGTCAAAATTGACGAAACAATACCACACATCAGGCAACGCCCGTTCATGTTTTTGAGCCATCTGCCAAGAGATTGATTTGCCCCAAAAACCGCTGTTTGTCGGGTTGGATTTATTACACGTTTTTACTTCAATTTGCCGCACGATAAGTTTCCCTTTATGGGTTTTATAAGCAAGGATATCAACCCCTTGCGTATTTCCAGGTGTCATCATCGCCACCCAACCCTGACAGCTTAAACGCGCCATTACTTCATATACCCCTGCCACACCAATAAGCCCAGTATCTTTCCGTTCTTTTTTCATTTTTCACTCCCTTTTCCATAGAAATACAGCTCCGCAATCGCTTTTTTAAAATCGAATTCCGCAAACGAATGAACGGAATTCATTCCACCCATCACCGTATGGTACGTGTACACGCCCGCATAGACGTAATACCGCCCCAAAGGCTGATCTCCGGAAACGTAAGGAGGATCGTTAAATTTGTTTTTGAACACAAAAATAAGGTTATACATCTTTAAATCCCAGCGCAACTCGCCGGACATTCCGCCGAATAAGGTGCCGGAGGCGTTGGAAGAATGCGCGCCGGAAGCCATTAAATAGATGCCGTTATTGGGATAAATACATTTCTTACTAGGCGTTCCGTACGTATATTCCGAAATAAAAGAGCAAACCTCCTGTTCGCACAATTCTCTACCTTTGGTGCGTTTCAAAAAAATGCTGCGATCCAGATTATAAAAATGATCCCACGTTTTCTGCGCCGCATCCGCTAAAGATTTATGATATTGCAGAGCTTGATTCAATTCTTTAAACTTATCGGGATATTGCGCCTCCAACCGATTGACGTAATAAATAATAAAATCATTTTCTCTTTTTTCTCGTTCGGCATTGCTTTCTCTCCGCCAACTGGAATAAGTTAAGTTATCGTACCGTTTATTAAAATAACTTTTAATATCGGCTCTTATCTGCTCTGGGGCGGAAGAAGCCGTTCCATAAATTTTTGCGCAATGGGATAATTGCTTCCACAAATCATAAACTTCCTTTGAAGAACGCTTTGTAGATATCTTCAGAGAAGCGATTTTCTGGATTGTATTTTCAGAATCCGCAAAATGTTCACCGAGAGAAGCACAAATATCAGGAGCATTAACTATCCGGCTCATCACCGTTTGATCTAAATTTTCAATATTTTTTGCATAGTTATCCATGTTTTTATACGGAGTCAATACATTGGATAACCCCGCACAGCCGTACAAGATGCCAAGAACAGCTAAAATCACTATTTGTCGAAACATACAATTCCTCCTGTTTTTACCATACAGCCTAATAACGGCCCGCTGAGTCAAGTAATAACAGTGTAAAATAAGCCGCCGACAAAGGTTTGTCGTTTTTCAAGGCAATAAAAAAGGCGACATCACCTTGAGGGTCTCGAAACGCTCAAAATGAAAATCGCCTCCATACCCTTTTCGGGTACGGTAAAAAGCGACTTCATTTCTGGCTTCGAGACCGGCCGCTTACGCGGCCCGTGCCGTTTCTTCCAAACGGCTCCAAAAATAAGTCTTAAAACTCAAATTGTATAGATTAAATTATATTTCCCTTCTATCTCCTCTGCGCGTGAATACATTAAACCATATCTGTCTATAAATTAGATAGCTGAACAATCGCCCCCGCAAAAGATTTCTCTATAGACTGCACAAATACCGGTTCCACTTCAGCAGCATATGCCAACCAACCTTTAAGATAGTTAACTTGTGAATAATCAAATTGTTTCGTCTCCACAGCATGTAGCATTGCGCGTATTTTTTTCTTCTGTTCTCTACCAATAGAAATTTTATGTTCTGGCGTGATATTAAGACCAGTGATAGTTACTCGCTTAGCAAATGATAACTCCTTTGTTTTAGCCGTATTTAATGATAAATGAGAATATTCTTTAAAACTTTTCAATACATCATTCACAAATTGGCTAACAGATTCCAAACTATCTCTCGTTTTAGACGAGAAAGTCAAATCATCTGCATAACGAGAATAAGTAATTCCATATTTTAATGCCCACTCATAAACTTGTTTATCAAAGTTAAACATAAACATATTAGATAACATTGGAGAACTTGGAGCTCCTATGCTTAAACGAAATCTTGATTTATAGGTAGGACTTACAATCTTTCTTAATATTAAAGCATCCGTATGCTGTTCATTTACAAAAAAACGGATAATACGAGTATTCTGTTTAATATTTTCTCGTTTATTAAACATAAAAAATATTTTTAAGAATTCCACTCTCTTAGATTCAGAAATTTCTTGTTTTTTATCTAAAAGCAGATTAAAATCTGACGCATAAATAGAATGGAAAAAATCATTAAAGTCTAGTTTAAGAAAAAAATTATTATCTTTATGCAACCAAGCATTCTGGAAAACGCCATTTATTCCCTGTCGGTACGCTACCGCAGCAGCATGAATAGGAAAAATGGCCTGAAGTTCTGCAATTCTTTCTCGCTGTATGTTTTTTAATTCTCTTGTTGGTTGGGCAATTTCTCTGAAACCACCATGTTTTTTCGGAATATCAAAAACCTTATACAAAAAAGGAGCTTTACGAATTATTTGTTCGGTAGATAACACAGGACTAAAAGATTTGGGCCCATATTCTTCCCATAATTTCATTTTCTTAGCAGACGTTCTAATTTCTTCTCTACTTTGCTCTAGCACTCCAGAGGTATTAATCTCGGTTTTACTACTTTGGTATGTATATTTTAAAAAGGTTCCTTTTACGCGAGGCACAAAATAAATATCTTGCCCCCTTTCTTCCTTATGAACAAGTGCTAGTTTTTCTAACAATAAGAGAATACGCTCGACGCTTTTCTTAGAAAAAATATTTTCTGATTCATACCTTTTCTTAATTCCATTTAAGCACTGATATAACTCCTTTTTAGATAAAACCAATGCAAGAATAATTAAATCTAAAACAAATAAAGCCTGGTAATAAGAATCCAAGAGAGAAATTTTACCGCCAGAAACATGAAAAGAAGCAATAGACCGTTGGATATCCGAAAAAGTGCTTCCTAAGTCCTGCCAATCTTTGTCTTCACCATGAACCTCTACAGGTATATCTTCTATGACACAAAGATGAGGATTTTGCCCTTCGTCAGAATTTTCTGATGGTTCTTGAGCAAGATTTGCTAACAATCCATCGCAAATAAATGAAGAACTCCTTCTATACTTTCGCTCTATAACAACCAACAATTTTTTACGAATTTCTTTATCATTAACAAATGAACCTAATTCCGCTATAGAACCAGCACTTTCAGGAATAAGCACAATAATTCCAGCCAAGGCGGCTATATATTTTTCTAACTCAAGTAAATCCCCTTGAAAAATTGCGCTATTTTTCCAATCAATTACTTCTTCGGCTTTAAAAACGAGCAGGGATTTCTTCAGATATTTTTCTAAATGAAAACGAATAGATTGTGTGCCATTACCGCCACAAAGAAAAATAATATCAGAAGGGCGCTCTTTGCGAGTCTTGGCAGTAATACCTTCTAAATTAACTTGTTCAAGAAAAAGTTGTAAAGGCATAGAAAAAGTTTTTATCTATAAAAACTAACACGAAATATTGGCAATAGAAGCAGGAACCTCGTGACTGCTTATATGGCCAATATTTCGGGTCTAAATATAAGCAATCCTATTTTGCCTGGTGATACACCCGGCCAAATCCAATAAATCCACATAAAAACTAACTTTATTATATCAAAATATTATATTTATATCTAACAATTACTAATTTTGTTCTTTTATTTAAAATATAGCATTAACTTCGGCTCGAACATATATATATTCAATTTTATACCACCAGCTCCTCTATCTAATGATACCGCTATTTACTAAAAGGATATGACAGAGTGATACTAGTAATAATTTTTTCCCTACAGTTACTATTTATACCTAAATTCCCTGTTATGATTTTAGGGAATTTTGGGAGATATTAGACGTTTTCCCCTATACAATACCGCCCCTTACCTTATGTAATAGGGGTAAAACGAAAGGATTTCCCTGTATTTTCCCTGCTTATCAGGGAATTTTGACCCAATATTTTAGGCTGAACAATCATAAAGGCAACAAAATAAAAATATAGTTCATCTATCCAGATACCCAGTAGATAGCAATTACGAAAAAAAACAAATAGATATTCCCTGGTGATACACCACAAAATAACTATCCGTTAGGCCGCCAAGGAATAGCGGAAAGACTGCCGCAATTCGGTAGCACCCCAATAATTTTTGCTACAACTTTTGGACGAATAAATATTCATTTTATCGTCGCAGATATCTAAACAGCCTTGATTTAACAGGGCTGTTTTTTGTTTCCCGTGTATCGGTTTGTTGGTTATAAAGAATCCCCCGTGGCGGAGTGGCCACGAGGGATTTTTCTGTTTCTGCGGAAAAGGTGTTTGAAAACAGAAAAAACCGGAATGTAAAATATTCCGGTTTTTTTACCAAAAACTATTTGGTTAATTCTTTCCAGGATTTTGCTTCCGCTTTGGCCGCTTTTTTGGCATCTTTCCATTTGGCTTTGGCGTCTGCCTGGTCTTGTTTGGATTTGGCTTTTGCTGCCGCACGTTTGGCCTTGGCCTCTTTTTTGGCGTTTTTGAGTTTGGCTTCGGCCGCGTCCCGTTTTTCTTTCAACGCTTTTTTGGCATCTGCGGAGGCAGAGCTGTTCTTTTTATTGGCTTTGACTTGCGCTTTTTTGTCTTGGGCGGCCTTTTTGGCGGCGGCGGTTTTTTCCTTTACGGATTTTTTAGCGGCCGTCACTTTGGCGCGCGCGCAAGCACTGCTGCAAAGCGCATCCCCCTCGGCGCAAGTGCAGGTGGTGGCGGTAGCGGCAAAAGCGGGGTAGGCCAGGCACAGCGCTAAAAGCGTAATGATGGTTTTTTTCATCTTTATTTCTCCTGTAAGTAAGATAATTTATTGTAGCAAATCCCAATAAAAAACCGCGCGTTTTGTGCGCGGCTTTTTTGGGTTAGTTATTTATTTGGTCAAATTTTTCCAAGCGGCTAATTCAGCTTTGGCAGATTTTTTAGCGTTTTTGGCATTTTGTTTCGCCTCGGCTTTTTTGGCTTTCAAGGCGGCTTTGGCCTCGGCTACTTTAGCTTCGGCGGCGGATTTTTCGCTATCCGTTTTGGCGGCTTTGGCTTTTGCTTTGGCTTCTTCCACTCTGGCTTTGGCGGCGGCTACTTGCTGTTGCGCGTTCTTTTTGGCGGCGGCAATTTTGGCATCCGCTTGTTTTTCTTGGTTTTTCAAAGCGGCTTTTTGGTCTTGCGCGGCTTTTTTGGCCTCGGCTTTTTTAGCGGCCAGAGCCTGTTTGGCTTCGGCTTTTTTGGCTTTCAGTGCGGCCTTGGTGTCCGTGGTGTTGGCGGCTTTTTTGGCCGCGTTCACTTTTTGGGCCGTGGCTTTGCGCAACGCGGCGGATTGCTGTTGAATACAATTCATATAGCAGTCCGCATCTCCCGCGGTGCAGTTGCAAGAAACGGCCGCAAAAGCCGCCGGGGCAATAGCAAATACAGCAAAAACAACAAATAATTTTTTCATGGGTTTTCTCCTGTAAAGCGGGCGTGATTCCCGTTTAATATATTTTACAAAATAGCGTGGCTAATATAAATTGCGCCCAATATGTAAGCACTTTTTTAGTAAAATAGAGATATGGAGATATCCCTTTTAACTAAAATTTTATTAAGCATTGTGGTTATTAACCTGCTGGTTTGGCCGCTTACGTCCAAATGGGTGGAAAGCCACCTGGAAATATTCTTACTGGGCGTGGGGGCGTTGGCCGTCACTATCAGCGGCGGTTGGAGCGTTAAATTTGTGTACGAAACGCTCAACTTCCCGGTTAATGTGGCGTTTGTGGTGTTGGTAGTCAGCGTTATTTTCGGCAATTACTCGCGCTATATATTTAGGGTATTGTTTGCCTTTTTTAAGCGGGTGGAGCCTAAATACAGTTTTGCTATTTTGGTGTTTGTGTTGGGGTTATCTTCCAGTTTAGTCAGCGTGACGGTATCCGCCCTGGTGTTGGCGGAAGTGTTAAAAGTAGTCAGTTTGGAGCGCACCACTACCGTGCGCGTGACGGTTTTTGCCTGCTATGCCATTGGCCTAGGGGCGGTACTCACCCCGCTGGCGGAGCCGCTCAGCCTGACCATTAATAACGCGCTGACCGGGGCCCCGCACTTTGCGGATTTTTTCTTTTTAACGCGGCATTTCTTTTGGTGGATAGTGCCTGCGTTGGCGGGGCTTTCCATAGCGGCGGGTTATTGCGTGCGCAAAACGGGTACCGCGGTGCAAATGCACATCCGGGAAGATAAAGATACTTATGTATCTATGCTCAAACGCACCCTGCATATTTATATGTTCGTGGCCGCGCTGAACTTAATTAGTGCCGGGCTCCGCCCGTTGGCCCAAAGCACCATTGCCCAACTGGGCGGCAAGGTGCTTTTTTTGGCCAATGCCGTATCGGTTATTATTGATAATGCCACCCTGGCCGCTATTGAAATTGTGCCCGATATAGGCATTAAAGATTTGATGTATATGGTGATTGGTTTGGCCGCCTTTGGAAGTATGTTGGTGCAGGGGAACTTGCCCAACATTGTGGCCGCAGAAAAACTGGGCATTAAAAGCCGGGAATGGGCCCGGGTGGCGGTGCCGACGGGTTTGTGGCTGATGGGCTCTTACTTTATTTTACTTTCTATCATTTTATAAATTAGGCAGAGGTGGCGGCTTTCTTTGGGCCGCAAATACAGAATATGAAACATTTTTGGCTTGGCATAAGTGCCGTTTTGTGTGTGGGGTTGGCAGGCGCTCTAGCGCAGGCGCAAAGCCCTATAAAAAGGGCGGTTCCGGCGGTTCAAAAAATGGTGCAAAAAAAGGTTTCTTCCCACGCCAAGGAGCCGGTAAGCCGGACGCTGGAGCGCAAAGCCTGGCAGGCCCGGAACGAAAAATTAAAACAGACGGTATCTCCCACTGCGCCCGATAAATTAAAATCCGCCGTATATAATTTAAGCCCGGTGCAAATGCGCGCGGCGCGGTTGCAGTATTACCGCAATATGCGCGAATATGCCGCCCTTAAAAAACACATAGAAACCCGCCTGTTTTATCAGCAACACAAAAACGATAAAATTTCCGCAGTGGAACTAGCGGATGTGAATTTCCACCTGTCGCGCTTGGAAGAAAAACTGGCTTGGAGCGCTATGGTGTTTCAAGATGCGCCGTTAAGCGTGGCGCGCCGCCAGTTAATAGATTTGCGCGCGGCTTTGGACCCGTTTGCCACCCCGGGGAATATTTCCCTGCCGAAGGCGTTGCGGCGCAATGACCGCAAATTTGATAAGCAGGAATTTTATTTATACGGGCAGGACGGCTCCTCTCCGCTGGTGCGGGAGTATTCCTGGTTGTTGCCGTTTGTCAACCGCCGCCGCGCGCGTGAAGCCGCCGACCAACTGCCGCACCATTTGCAAGTAGTTGTTTTGAACGACTCCAGTGCTGTATTAACCTCCATGACCCAATGGCAAAAAGACGGCGTATGGGGGAAAAATTTGCAGGTGCGTGTTTTTCAGCGCCAGGAAGATTTTTGGGCCTTTTTGCGCGCCGGCGGGCAAGTGGATATGTTGATTACGGATTTGATTATGCCCAAAGGCGGCGGCTTCTTTTTAGCTTCCGAACTGCGCCAACAAGGTTATAAAATGCCCATTTTGGCTTTATCTGCTTTTGGGGAATCCGAAAATCGCGGGCAAAAATTGTTCATGCTGGGTTTTGACGGTATGCTTTCCACCCACGCCGTAGACGGGGCGTTATTCGGCACGTCCGGCTATCTTACCTTTGTAAATGCCTTGCGCAATTACTACACTTGGAAAAAATTAAAAGGCTGGGACCGTTAGCAATTTAGTTGACAGCGCCGGCACAACCAACTATAATGAGAATTATAGGCCCGCCCGGGCCTGCAAAATTTTGCGCCCTCCGCGCAAAAAAGTATTTATCCGTTCGTACTTGATGTATTACCTTATTAAGGAGCCTTAAAGTATGACAGACAGATTCTCACCCGCCGCAAAAATTCTAAAAGACCATGGGTATGATGCGTCCAAACTCATCCCCATTTTGCAAAAAGTACAAGATGCTTACAACTACCTGCCCGAAGATATTATGCGTTTTATCGCCGACGAGTTGGAAATTTCTCCGGCCAAAGTGTTTGGGGTAGCTACCTTCTTTGCGCATTTTGCCATTACGCCCAAAGGCAAGCATATCATCAAGGTATGCAACGGTACGGCCTGCCATGTAAAAGGCTCTTCCTTTGTAATTAATACCGTAAAAGACAAACTGAAACTGCGCCCCGGGCAAGACACTACCGACGACCAACTATTCACCTTGGAATGTGTTTCTTGTTTAGGCGCGTGCGGCCTGGCCCCGGTAATGGTGATTGACGACGTGGTACACGGGCAAATTACACCCGCTAAAGCCGTAGAACTGATAGATGCTGTTATTAAGCAGGAGGCCGCCCATGCCCAATAAATCCATAGAACAAATTGCCCAAGATTACCAAAACGCCTATAAAAAAATTACGGGCCGCGTTGTGATTTGCGGCGGGACCGGCTGTATTGCCGGGGGCTCCTTAAAAGTGTACGAGGCGTTCCAACAGGAAATGGAAAAACGCCATATTGGCTTTTGTTTGCAAATTACCAAAGATTGCCACGAAAATTATTTAAGCATGAGCGGCTGCCGCGGTTTTTGTGCCATGGGCCCGCTAGTCAGCGTGGGTAATATTTTTTATACCAAAGTAAAACCGCAGGATGTGCCGGAAATTGTGGAAAAAACCCTCTTAAAAGGGGAAGTAATAGACCGCCTGCTTTACCACAATCCCGCCAACAACCAAAAGGCCAAAACGGTGGAAGACATCCCTTTTTACGCCAAGCAGGAACGCCTTTTACTGCACGATTGCGGGCGTATCAACCCGGAAGATATTAACGAATATATTGCCCACGGCGGTTATGCCCAGGCCAAACGCGCCTATACCCAAATGACGGATGAAGAAGTATGCAAAGAAATGATTGCCTCCGGCTTGCGCGGGCGCGGCGGCGGGGGGTTCCCCACCGGCAAAAAGTGGGATTTAACCCGCGTGGAACCGGGCCCCAAAAAGTATGTCATTTGTAATGCCGACGAGGGCGACCCCGGCGCATTTATGGACCGCAGTGTCATGGAAGGCAACCCCCATGCCGTAGTGGAAGGCATGATGATTGCGGCGCGCGCCATCGGGGCCGACGAAGGCTATGTGTATGTGCGTATGGAATATCCGCTGGCTATCCAACGGGTGCGCAAAGCCATAGAACAAGCGGAAAAAATAGGTTTATTGGGTAAAAATGTATTCGGTTCCGGCAAAGATTTTATCATTCATGTCATGGAAGGCGCCGGCGCTTTTGTGTGCGGGGAAGAAACCGCGCTGATTGCATCCGTGGAAGGCAAACGCGGTATGCCCAAAATTAAGCCGCCTTTCCCCAGCCAGAGCGGGTTGTTCGGCAAGCCGACGGTTATTAACAATGTGGAAACCTTGGCTACCGTAGCCAAAGTAATGGAAATGGGCGCGGACGAATTTCGCAAAATCGGCACGTTGGGCAGCCCCGGCACCAAAACTTTTGCGGTCACGGGGCATATTGCCAATACGGGGCTGGTGGAAGTGCCCATGGGCACCACCCTGCGCCAAGTGATTGACGACGTAGCCGGCGGTACCACCAACGACGACGGCACCGTGAATAAAAACGCCTTTAAGGCCACGCAAATCGGCGGGCCTTCCGGCGGGTGCTTAACCCGGGAACATTTGGATTTACCCTTGGATTTTGACTCCTTAAAATCCGTAGGGGCCATGGTGGGCTCCGGCGGGTTGGTGGTCATGAACGACAAAACCTGTATGGTGAATGTGGCCCGCTTTTTCCTGGAGTTTACGCAACGGGAATCTTGCGGTAAGTGCGTGCCGTGCCGGGAAGGTACGGAACAAATGCTTACCATGCTTAACGATATTGTAGAGGGCCGGGCGACCTTAAAAACCTTGGAAAATTTGGAAGATTTAGCCAAAGCCGTGCAAAAATCTTCGTTATGTGCGCTGGGCAAAACGGCGCCCAACCCGGTGCTTTCCACCCTCAAACATTTTAGGGACGAATACTTGGCACATGTTGTGGAAAAACGCTGCCCGGCCGGGGTGTGCAAGGCATTGGCCCGGTTTGAAATCAACCCCACCAAATGCAAAGGTTGCGGTATGTGTAAGCGTGCGTGCCCTGTTTCCGCCATCAGCGGGGAAGTAGGCAAGCCGCATCAAATTGACCCCAAAAAATGTATCAAGTGCGGGGGCTGTAAATCCACTTGCAAATTTGGCGCGGTTGTCACCGCCTAACCCAGGAGCGTATGTATGGAAAAAGAACAATTTGTGACCATTGAAGGTAAAAGAGTTCCCATTGAAGGGGAGAAAAACTTGCTGGAGCTTATCCGCAAAGCGCATTTTAATATCGTCACTTTCTGCTACCACCCGGAACTGGCCGCCTACGGCGCGTGCCGCTTGTGTTTGGTGGAAGTAGAGGGCATGGGCATTGTGGCTTCCTGCACGGTGGCCCCGAAAGACGGGATGAAAGTGCGCGTAAACAGCGACGAAATCCGTAAATTGCGCCGCATTAATTTGGAGCTTTTGTTGTCCTCCGGCAACCACGATTGCACCCTTTGCAGTAAATCCAATAATTGCAAATTGCAAAAACTGGCCAAAGATTTGGACGTGACGGAAATCCGCTTCAAATCTAAAAAGTTGGATAGCCATAAAGACGCCACTTCCCCGGCGTTGGTGCGTGACCACAGCAAATGTATTTTGTGCGGCAACTGCGTGCGTATCTGCAACGAAGTCCAAGGTATCGGCGCGATTGATTTTGCGTTCCGCGGGTTCCGCTCCAAAATTGCCACGGCGTTTAATAAAGAATTGGGCCAAAGCCACGAATGTGTTTCCTGCGGCCAGTGCGCGCGGGTGTGCCCTACCGGGGCGCTGATGCCCAATTCTTCGGAAATTGAAGACGTTTTTAAGGCCATTAACAATCCGGCCAAAAAAGTGGCGGTGCATATTGCGCCGGCCGTGCGTGTGGGGTTGGGCGAAATCTTCGGCCTGCCGCAAGGGCAAAATGTGGACGGCAAAATTGCCGCGGCCTTGCGTATGCTGGGGTTTGATTATGTATACGATACGGCGTTCGCGGCCGATTTGACCATTGTGGAAGAAGCCGGCGAATTTTTGGAACGCTTCAGAAAAGGCACCAACCTGCCGCAATTTACCAGCTGTTGCCCGGCGTGGGTAAACTATGTGGAAAAATTTGCGCCGGAGTTTATCCCCAATTTGTCCACGGCCCGCTCTCCGATGCAAATGATGGGCCCTATCCTCAAGGCAGATTACGAGGAACGCGGCGGCAAGCGGGAAGACCTGGTAGTGGTGGCCATTATGCCGTGTTCGGCCAAAAAATCGGAAGCTAAACGCGGGGAATTTTATGTAAACGGCAACCCGGATACGGACTATGTAGTCACCACCGTGGGGCTTGCGCGTATGATTAAAGAAGCCGGCATAGACTTTGCCCATTTGGAAAATGAATGGTTTGATATGCCCTTTGGCACCAAAACCGGCGCCGGGGTGATTTTCGGCGCGTCCGGCGGGGTGATGGAAGCGGCCTTGCGTTATGCCGTGGCCGAACTGGACCCGGCCGGTGCGCGCAGTGTAAAGTTTACCAGTTTAAGGGAGCCCAAAGTGTTTAAGGAAAAAACCATTACTATCGGGGATGTAAAAATCCGCACCGCGGTAGTAAGCGGGCTCAAAAACGCGCGTAAACTGTTGGAAGATATTAAGGCGGGCAAAGACCATTATGATTTTATAGAGGTTATGTCCTGCCAGGGCGGTTGTGTGGCCGGTGCGGGCCAACCGCAGTTTGACGGTTGGGCCCCGCGCAAAGTGCGTGCGGACGGGCTGTATCAGGAAGATACGGAACTGGCCTATAAATCCCAAGATAACAGCGGGGTGCTGGCGTTGTACGGGCGCATTTTGGATAAAGTGGGCGGCCCGGTGGCGCACCAACTGTTGCATACGCATTACAAATCCAAAAAAGTACGCATACGGGAAGAAGAATAATTCCTGTCCGCACTTTTTAGCAGGTATTTGGGGGCTCCCGCCGGGGGCCCCCTTTTTTTATGTGCGCGAAAGTTTGCGGAAAGGGAAAAAATCGGCCCGCACCGCAAGGGGAATTTTTTAGGGCGCGCGGTTGGTTTGCAAATGCCGAAAGGGGGCGTGGCTTTCGGGCGGGCGCGGAGCTTTTGTACCTGCTTCTATTTAGCTAAAATATAAGTATGCACTATTGGAACGGACTTTTATGCGGAATACTTACTTCGGCCACGTTTGGCACCATTCCGCTTTTTACCCTGCCGCTTATGCACGGCGGCATGCAGTTGCCTACAATTTTGTTTTACCGTTTTGCGCTGTCGGCGCTGTTGTTGGGCGTGGCGGTGGCCTTAACGCGCAAGACTTTCCGCATTTCCGGCAAGGAATGTGGAACGCTGGGCTATTTGAGCCTGCTGTATATAGGCTCGGCCTTGTTTTTGTTTTGGTCTTATGATTATTTGGCTAGCGGTATTGCCACCACCATCATCTTTTTATACCCGGTGTTTGTGGCGGTGCTAATGGCGGTGTTTTTTAAGGAAAAACTATCCGTATTTGTGTATGTGGCGATTGGGATGTCTTTGGTGGGGGTGGCGTTGCTCTCCGGCGCGGGCTCCGCGGGCGGCATACAGGCCACCGGGGTTGTTTTGGGGGTGCTGTCGGCGTTGTCCTACGGGGTGTATATTATTGGGGTGAATAAATCGTGCGTGCAAAATATGTGCGCGTGGAAATTAACCTTTTATGTGTTTTTGTTTTCGGCCGTGCTTTTTGGGCTTGCGGCCCTGTGCAAAGGCGGCATACAGCCCGCGCACGGTTGGAACGCGCATTTCCACTTGTTGATGTTGGCTTTGGTGCCGACGGTCATTTCCAACCTGTCTTTGGTGTATGCTATCAAAAATATCGGGTCCACGTTGTCGGCGGTGTTGGGCGCGTGCGAGCCGCTGACGGCTATGATTATCGGCGTGAGCGTGTTTAAGGAGCCGTTCACGCGCAGTGTGGCGTGCGGGCTGGTGCTGATTATTACGGCGGTCACGCTGATTATATTGTCGCCCATGCTGACCAAAGGCTACCGCAAAGGTAAATTTTTATATATTACCAAGGTGCGCAAAATCCACCCGCATATTGTGCCGTATCATTAATTACAGTTTTTGCTACAATATAAAAAATTACATTAAAGGAGAATATCATGTTAGGACAACGCGGTTCTATACACACGATTGTCTTTGGTTTGGTACTGTTGTTTGGTTTTGTGGCGGCGTTGGGCTGGCCCCAATATGCCAAACACCGGGAAATTTCCCGCGCGAAAGAGGCGCTTTCCTCGGCCCGCAATATGGCGCAGGCCCAAAGCACTTATGCCGCCGCGCACAACGGGCAATATGCCGCGGATTGGGCCGCTATCGGCTTGCCGCTAACGTGCCCGCAAGTGACACAAAACGGGGTAAACGTGTTGGAATGTGAGTTTTATGATTTTTATATGCAAGACGGTAAAGTCTATGCCAAACATAAAAATATCGCCAAATGGCTTACGGTGGACGTAGCTACCGGGCAGGCGGATTGCTCGCATGAAGAAAAATCTATTGCGGGCTCGCACATTTGTGCGCGGGTAGGTGTTTAACAGGAGATAAAAATGAAAAAATGGGTATTTGCTTTATTGGTGGTGCCGTTTGTATTCGGTTGCTCCCCCAGCATTAAACGGGTGGAAACCAATTTGGTAAAAGACGTCGGCGGCGGTTGGAACGATACGGACGCGCAAATGGTGGCGGCCGAAATGATTAACGATTGTTTGAACGCCGGCTGGTACAATAAAACCTTGCTGAAACTGGGCAAAGAGCCGGTGGTTATTGTGGGTACGGTTTCCAATAACAGTATGGAACACATCAATACGGACGTGTTTGTGGAAGAAATCCAGCGCGCGCTGATTAACTCCGGCAAAGTGGAGTTTGTGGCTTCCAAAAGCGAACGCGGCGAAGTGCGCACCGAGCGCCTGGAACAGGACGAATTTGCTTCCGAAGAAACCCGCAAGGCGTTTGGTAAAGAAATCGGTGCGGATTTTATGTTAAGCGGTACGCTTAATTCCGTGGTGGATAAATCCGGCAAAAAAGCGTTGGTGTTTTATCAGGTAAATATGAAACTGATTAATTTGGAAACCAACCAAATTGTGTGGAACGGACAAAAACAGATTAAAAAATACGTCAAACGCAGTAAAGTGGCTTGGTAAGGCGGTGCGCGGATGAAGGCCCCGGCTATTTTGGTTTGTGCGGCGGTGTTGTGTTCGGCGTGTGCTGGCGTGCCTTCTTTACGTTATAAAAAAGCCGTCAACCAAACCCAAGCCGCGGGCCAATTTGTCCAAGCGGCCGAAAAGCTGGACAGTGACAAAAAAAAGTTTTACCGTGCAAAGGATGCCGCTTTGTTCTATTTGGACAAAGCGGCCCTTTTGCAATATGCCGGGCAGTACGCCGCCAGTGATAGGCAGTTTGCACTGGCGCAGGACGAAATCAACCGTTTGTATGCCAAAAGTATCAGCGGCGCCGCCGGAACTTTGCTGATTAATGATTTAACGGCCCCGTATTATGTGCCCCCGTATGAGCAGGCGCTGACTTTCTTTTTTAGGGGCATGAATTTTTTACAGCAAAATGATTTGCAAGGCGCCCTGGTGGAAGCCCGCAAGGCCGTTTTTTATTTGGATTATTTGCGCGGCTCTAAAAATAAAGGGTATACGGATGACGCTTTTGTGCAATACTTTGCCAGTTTGGTGTTTGAATCCGGCGGGCGGTTAAGTGATGCGCGTATTGCGCGCACCAATGCGCTGGCCGCCTATCAAAAAAACGGTTGGAATAAGCCGTCTTTCCCGGTGCCGGCCCGGGCCGGGCAAATGGGCGAAGTGCTTATTTTCCACTATAACGGCCTGGTGCCCTTGCGCAAAAGCCAAACCTTTCAAGTAGGGTGGGATTGGCTGTTGGCGTGGTCGGCCGCGCCCACAGAGGGGGAAAGTATCAGCCCGGAAGTGGAAAACGCCCTGCGTGCGGGGCTTTCCGGCCGCTCCGTCACGGTGGCGTACCCGGTGTTAGAGGAACAGCCGTACCGGGTGGAGGGCTCTTTAGTGGCCGTGGACGGCATGGCGGCGGGTAAAACCCAACTGGTGCAAGATACTTCTGACATCATAAAAAAATGGTTGCAGGAACAACTGCCGGGCATTTGGTTTAGGTTGGCCACCCGGGCGGTAGTCAAACAGGTTTTGGCTACACAAGCGCGCCACTCCGCCGCCCAAGCCGCCGACGATGAAACCGTGGGCGAACTAGCCGGTATGGTGGTGGATATATTCGGCGCGCTGACGGAAAAGGCGGATACCCGCCAATGGTTTACGCTCCCGGCGCAGGTGCGGCTTTCGCGCTTGTTTTTGCCGGCGGGAACCCATCAAATCCGCCTGCTATTGCAAGACGGAAATGGTAATATAATAGGAGAACACGATTTTGGCACCGTGCGGGTAAAGGCCGGGCAACGGCTCTTTTTGCAACACCGCACGGCCCAATAAAGGGGAACGGATATGAAAAAATGGTTTGTTTTAAGTGCGGCCGTGCTTTTGGCGGCGTGTGCGCACGTTAATAAAAATACGGTCAATTATCAAACTTCTTTGTTTGACCATACCCGCTATTATGTGGTGGCCGGGAACGGCCCGGACAAAGCCTCGGCCCAAGCAAATGCGCGTGCCAATATGCGCGCGGCCCTGCAAAACGGCGCGCCGGATGCCGCCCAACTGCCGGTGCTGGCGGATGTTTTAGCCAATGCAAAAACGGAAAAAGTATGGAAGGAAAAGGGCGCTAAACCGGCCAATTATTTTGCTTTAGCGGTGTTGGACCGGGCGTTGGCGCAGGGCATGCTTACCCCGCACATGGATACGCTGGACGCCAAACTGGCAGGGTTTACCAAAAAATTAAACGCCGGGCCGGAGCCGTTTGCCGCCTTAAAATTGGCGCTCAATATGCAGCCTTTCGTGCAAGAGCGCAACGCCTACCAGGATTTGTATGCGTTTATCAACGCTAATCAGGAAGGGTACAAAGCGGACGATTTTGCCACTTATAAAGCGGCCTTGAAAAACGCCATGGGCGCTGTAAAGGTGTCTGTCCAAACCCAAGGGCCGCAACATTTGGTGCTTACCGCGTTGATTACGGATGCGCTGAACCGGTTGGGCCTGGGCGTGGCGGATGCTTCCGCCACGGATGCGCCGCTGACGGTGCGGGTGGAAACCACCGTGGACGGGTACGAATCCGAAAAAGTAAAAGGGTTGGAATGGTGTTCCAGCGGGGCCTCCGTAAGTATGGTGGACGAAACGCTGGGGGTCACCTTTGCGCGCTTTCATGTGCAGGATAGGGCGGGCACTTCGCGCGCGGCGGATTCCCTGCGGCGCAGTATGCAGGGCGTGGGGGAAAAAGCCTCCCAACAAATTTCGCAAAGAATGTTGACGTATTTGAAAAGAAGATAGGAGAACACAAATGAAAAAATATTGGATATTAGCCTTATTGTTAGTGCCGTGCCTGTTGGGCGCGCAAACGGCGGATACTGCCGCCACCCAGGCAGACCCGGCCGAACGCAACAAAATGTTGTATTCGTTGGGGTTTTTGTTGGGGGATAACCTGAAAAAACAATTAATTTTGGATAATGAAGACGACTATAAAGCCTTGTCCCAGGGAATGCGTGACAGTTTGCTCAATAAAAAACCGCAGACGGATTTGGAACATTACAAACCCCAAATTATTGAAAAATACCGCCAAGATGCCGAACTGATTGACCAAAAACGCCAAGCCCTGCAACAGGAATATATGGATAACTTTGCCAAAGAAAAAGGCGTTAAAAAATTGGATAACGGCGCCATGATTAAACTTTCCCGCGCTGGCAAAGGCAAGGCCCCCAAGGCGGATGCTACCGTAAAAGTAAATTACGAAGGCACCCTGATTGACGGAACTAAGTTTGACAGCTCTTATGACCGCGGCGAAGCAGCCAGCTTTGCTTTGACGGACGTGGTGCCTTGCTGGACGAAAGCCATTCAAGCCATGAAGCCCGGCGCCAAAGCCAAAATTGTGTGCCCGGCGGATACCGCTTACGGCAACCGCCCGTTGGGGCCTATTCCGCCTAACTCCACGTTGGTTTTTACGGTGGAATTGTTGGAAGTTTTATAAAAAAGAATGTCTAAAACCAGTTATTTTTTAATTGGAATTATGGTAGCCGTGACGGTGCTTATGGGGGCACTGCACGGCTACCGTGCTTTTACGCAGTACCGGGAGCGGCAGGCCGCCTTGGAGGCCCCCACGTTCCAAGAGGTGCCTGTTTCTATGGCGGCCCCACAGGCGGATTTCACCCCGCCGCCCATCCGTTATGCGCCGGAAAACAGCCAAGATGTATTTTTGGAAGATGCCCCGCTCTCGCCCCAACAAGAGGCCGAACAGGCGGATTTAACCGTGCGTTCCATTTTGGCCGACTATGCCAAAGACCCCGTTATGCAACAATTCAACCGGGAGCTTTCTTCCGCCACGCAAGGGCAGGCCAAAGACCTGGCGGATTTAAGCGGCCCCCGGTTGCAGGAGTTAATGCAAAGCCACCCGCAAGTGGCGCAGGTGGTTCAAAAATATATGAAAAAACCGGAGTTTTCCGCCGCGGTGGAACAGATTTTCAGTAATCCCCAATATGTGCAAAGCGTGCGCGTTTTGCAAGGGGAAAACCACGTTCCGGCCTCCCCCGCCGAGCCCGCCTCATGATAAAAATTTTAACCAAGTGCCCAAAATATTGTATTCTATCTACATAGGAGGCTCTAACGTGTTAAAAATATTTGGTAAAGCCGCCGTATTGGTTTTTATTATTTTAAGTATTTATTTTATTGTGAATCCGAGCGCTTGCTCCAACCTGCTTGCGGGCCGTGTGGTAAATACCCCCCGGAGTGAACAACCCCAGATTCATCCTTCCATGCCGCCCGCCCGCGGGGAAGTTTTGCCGCCTGCCGGAGATAAACCCGCCCCGGCGGCCCAAACCGCGCCGGACGCGCAGGCCGCCCCGGAAGCGGACTTGACGGACTCCGTCTTGCCGCCTCAATCGCTTACTATCCCGGTGGAAGAAACCGCGCCGGAAGTGACCCCGCAAACGGCCTATTCCCAAGAGGATATTGATTATGCCGTGGCCAGCCGCTATGTGGAATTGGAACGCGAATACCTGAAAGAAAACAAACCGCTGGGGAAAGATGCGTCGCGGGAAATTTCTTATATTGTGATGGACGATTTTGAAATGTCCCCGCAAGAATGGGAAAGTTTTTTAACCCGCGCAACGGCCAGCAATTTGTTTAATAAAGTGCGCGAAGAAATGCAGTAATGCTTTGAACTTATAAAAAACCCCCGCTAAAAAGCGGGGGTTTTTGATGTACCCGGAAAGTATAGATGCACTAAACGCTTATAAAAGCTCCACCAATGTATGCCGTCAAACCACGCATTGAGTAGTATAGATATATCAAACGCTTATAAAAAAGCCCCGCCAAACCGGCGGGGTTTTTTGTGTCCTTTGCTAGCGGAAAAATTTTAATGGGGTAATCTTCCGGCCAGTAATTCTGCCACCGGGCGGGTGTGTTTTATTTTGCTTAAAATGATTTTTACGGAAGCCGTAATCGGCACGGATAAAAACGCCCCCGGCACGCCCCATACAAGCCCCCAAAAAATTAAAGAGGCAATCACCACCGCCGGGTGCAAGTCCATACCGTCGCCCAAAAAGCGGGGCTCAATTAAATTGCCGATAATAAATTCCGTAGCGGTCAGCAAGCCTACAATCAAACACAAATGCCCGCCCAGGCCAAACTGCAAAAATAACACCGGCACCGGGAGCAATACCGCAATAATAGAGCCTACACTCGGTATAAAATTAAGCAGAAACGCAAACAGCGCAAACAGCAGCGCCAGTTTTACTTTGAACGCCAGTAAAATGATGGCAATAATCAGGCCCGTGGCCAGGGAAGTAATCGTTTTTACGGATAAATAAATAGACACATTGTTCATCATTTCTTTAATGGTTTCATTGGTAATGGGGGGCGTTTTTTTGCCGCCCAAAAGAAAGAAAATGATAAACAGCATAATCAGCGTGCTGTTTGAAATTAAAGAAAATAATTTACCGCCAAAGTTTTTCAGCCAGTTAAATACGGGCAGTTCTTTTAAGTAAGAAAGTATAGACGTTTTGTCTATGTCTATCCCATGGGCTTGTGCGCGGGAAATTAAATCCGCCGCGGTGCCCAGCAGGTTTTCTTTATACAGTTCCGCCCCTTTCAAAAACCCGCCGACGGAATTGACGGTAAACAAAACAATCGCCGTAAAAAATGCCAAAAAAACAATAATGGATACCGCCACCGCCAGCCACTTGGGAAAGGAAAGTTTATTGTGCAGCAGGCGGGTCATTTGCATTAAAATAGTGTAAAGAAAAATAGAAATTACCAGCGGAATCAGCACCGCTTTGGTATAGACCAAAATAGCCGTCACTACTCCGGCGGCAATAATCGTCAGGCAAATGGTGCCCATTTTTTGATAGTAGTAAAACGGTTTTTCTTTACTCAGCATAGCTACCCCCGGAAGCGTTCTGCGTTTTTGGCTATTTCCCGCGCTAAAAATAAAATTTTATCCGTTATGTTGTTAATATCCGTGTTGCAGGCGCTCAGCAGAAAAACATTCAATTTTTGGGCGGTATAGCCTTTGTAAATACGGTAAAAAGAATAATAAGCGGTGGTAAATTCGTCACACGCGCGGGAAAAAGTTTTGGCCTTATTGTTGAACCCTTTAGCCGGCAGTGCCAAACCCGTTTGGTAATCCGCCCGGGTCCATTTTCTCACTTCGGCGCGGACGGTGGCCCATACGGTGGTGTGTTGGTCGGTCCGGGTGCGTAAATCCAGGCAGAAACTGTTAAATTCCGTGGCAAAGGCGGTGTCCCGCACTTCCGTATTTTTATGCAGTTGGCTGCATATTTGTTCCAAACGGCGGGTAAATTCCGCAATTTTTGCCGTATCTGCCACCAGTTGGGTGCGGAAAGTGTCTAATGCTCCGGCGGCATAATGTAAGTAATCCAGTGCGTTCATTGTATTGGTAATGTAATGGTAAAAATAGAGCCCAGGCCGCGGTCCGACACTACATTGACGGTCCCGCCGTGCAATTCGGCTCCGCGTTTTATCATGGCAAGGCCCAAGCCCCACCCGTTGATTTGCCCGGTAAAGTAGTCATCCACCTGATAAAACGGGTCAAAAATATGCGGCACATCCTGCGGGCGGATGCCGGCGCCGTAATCCCGCACGGAAATAGAAATGCTGTCGCCGTGGTTGGCGCCCTGTACCTTAATAATTTTTTCCATTTTATTATTAAATTTAATGGCGTTATCCAACATTTCTTCCAGCATGGCTTTCAAAATTTCCCTATCGGCTTGAATGGTTAAACTTTCGGAGCAGTCAATTTCTATATAAGTGCCGCGTTTGGCGGTGGGCTCGGCCGAAGACACGGCCACGGAGTCGTCATCTTTGGCAATCGCCGCGCTGGCACATTCTTTAGCCAGTGCTTTTAAGGGGACAGCCTCCCTTTTAAGCTCTTCTACTCTCATGCGGGATACTTTGTTATAGGTCAGCAGTTTATCCACCAATTCGGCCATTTTAAGCCCTTGTTTGTTGATTTCTTCCAAGGCTTTGGCCGCAAAGGGGGAAAATTTCTCTTTCCCGGCTTGGGATAAAATAGCTTCCGAGTAGCCGTTGATAATGGAAAGCGGCGTTTTTAATTTGTGCGACACCAGCGACAAAATTTTGCCGGAGGGGTCTTTGATAGTTTTATCCTGTTCACTCATAACATGCCGCCCTAAAAGGAAAAGTTCGCGCTGACGTAAAATACGTCGCGTTTGTTTTTATGGCCGGAAGTTTCCAAATGGTTGTAGGCCATATCCACATATACATTTTTAACAATTAAAAAGGAGTTGCCCAACAAGAAAGAGTGGTCCGGGTCGGCGGTGTAATTTTCCGTAAAGGAATAACCGAAATACAGGGCCGAGGGTTGGTCTTGCCAGGTGCGTGTAAAACGCCCGCCCACGGAATACTTGCGCAAATCGCGCGTCACGTCCAGCGTTTGCAGGGATACTAAATCCTGCTGGTTCATTACCCCGCGGAACGCATTGACATCTTTAATGCCGTCCGGGTATTGGAACGCCGCCCCCATCACGTCAAAGCGGTACGCCTGGAACAGGCTTTGTCTTAAATGCAAAAAGTAGGCCGCTTGCGCGTACGAGGTGTTTTCTCCGGCGGCATTATTTTTGAATAACGTGCCGTCTTGTTTGGCATAGGCCGCCCCTACGCGGGCGTGGGTGTAAATATCGTTTACTTGGTCGTCTTCCATCAGCACCGTCAGGGCGAAAGTGGCCCCATAGCCGGAGGCTTTTTGATAGGAGGCGTTTTCGGCGGAATCGTTTTCAAAATAATAAAAGGGGGTTAATTCCACGTCTAAAAGTTCCAGTTCCAGCCGCATGGGCAGGTAGACGGAGTAAATCGGGGCCTTAAACCGCCCGTAGGCGTAGTCGTTGCGGTCTTTTACATAACGCCCGGCAACACCTATTTCCGTAAGCATAGACGGCTTAACGGTAAAAGAGGCTATCCCCTGATTAATGCGGTTAGACCACAAATAGGACGCTTTCGCATCCACAGTATCGGCCTGCAAAGCCGGAGCCAGCAAACCTAAAGCAAAAATAGTAAAAAATAATTTTCTCATACTATTAATTTACCAAAATTTAAGCCCTTCTGGCGCGGATTATTTAAGATATTCGGCGGGTATGCGGTATTGGGGAGCATATTTTAGTAAAATAAAAGGTATGAAGAAACTTTTTTTACCCTTTATTTTATTGGTGTCGGCCGCCTTGCCGGGCGGTGCGGCGCAAATTATCCGCGGGCCTTATTTGGAAGACCCCACCCAAACCACGTTGATTTTGCATTGGCAGACTAGCGACTCCACCCCCGCGTGGTTGGAATACGGCCCCGCCCCGCGCTGTAATCAGCTGATGACGATTACTCCGGCCGGTACGCGCCACAAAGCCGTTTTGTATGGGTTAGTGCCCAACCAGGAATATTGCTACCGCCTGTATGTGGAAAACTCCGCCCAAGACGGGGTGCAAAACCCGGTAGAGGGCAGTTTCAAAACGCTGTTCTCCCCGGAGCGTAAAGAGGTGCAATTTTTAGCCATTGGCAACACGGGCGCCGCCGAACCCGCCGCCGGGCCGGACGGTTTGCCGGTGCCGGACCCGGCCGAGCAGGCGCGTATGCAGTTAGCGGCCCGCATGAAAGCGCGCACGGCGGATTTTTTAATCCATACCGGCAACCTGACCCATAGCGGGTTGGATAGTGATGCCGACCGCGAATTTTTCACCCCGTTTAAGGATGTTTTGGCCCGCAACCCGCTTTTGGTGGCGTTGGGCCCCAACGAATACGGCCCCAACCGGGCGGAAAAAAGCAGTAAGCCGTTTTTGCGGGCGAACTATTCCCAATTCCATAATATGAGTTGGGGAACGGGCACGCCCAAATATTATTCGTTTGATACAGCCAATGCGCGGTTTATCTTTTTGGATGCCAACACCACTTACGGCGCTGTTTGGGCCCCCAGCTTGGAAGAAAATTCCGCGCAAATCAAGTGGCTTAAAACCAGTTTAACAACCAATGTGGACGGCAAATGGAAGATTGTGGTAATCAACGCGCCGCTTTATTCCACCGGGGCCACCCCTGCCAATAACGAGGCGTTCGCCAAACTTTCCAAATTGTTTGAAGACTATAAAGTAAATTTGGTGTTGCAAGGCAACGCGGCCGATTATGAGCGCACTTTCCCCATGTGGCGCGGGGAGCCGAACCAACGCGGGGTGGTGTATATGACGCTGGGCGGCGGCGGTGCGCAACCGCAGAAGCGGGCCTCCAGTGATGCTTCCACCGCCCGCTATGTGGCGGCGTACCACTATGCACAGGGGAAGATTGTGGATAGGAAGATGACGGTGAAGGTGTATGACCAGGGGGACAAACTGTTAGACACCGTAGAGCTGTATTTGTAGATAACGGCATTTGGTAAGTTTAGTTCTTAACGCACAAGGGGAAAAATAACATTTTTCCCCTTGTTTGCGTTTGATGGGCAACATTTTTCCACATTTGGCCGTCTGGTCGGTCCCTAGGGGCTTATGTGGC
>OGNQ01000137.1_pt1 | contig 70118 bp, 57 predicted proteins | sample 1573481 | NCBI WGS metagenome assembly OGNQ01 (sample SAMEA2581920, study PRJEB24529) | metagenome | biome: Human gut stool | place: China | collected 2011 | reverse complement strand
TTAATTAACTCTCTCATTTTCAATCGATTACATAAGAATTAACAGAGTATTGATAGTAATATGTTTTAATGGTACTTTTGTTTTGGTCTATATTTCCTTTGGAGCAGTTAATATGTTTGCAGAAACATTTGCCAAAGCTTTAGAAATCTTACTAACAGGAACGATAGGGTGGGTTTTTATTTATAAAGTATCAAATATTTCTTGTAAAATAGATACATTTTTGGCATATTGTGGAGATCATTCTTTGCAGATACTTATTTGGCATTTGTTATGCTTTAAAATTCCTACATTATTATATTTATATGTGACGAACAAAGATATAAATAAAATAAGTGCTATACCAAATTTACAAATTGAAAATATACCTTATATGCTTCTGTGTACATTGGCTGGTATAATACTACCTCTGTTTATATGCAAAGTTTTAAATAATTTTTTGATAATTAAAAGATTAAATCATGAATAATAAAACAATAGTTCTTGTAGACAATCATTATTGGTCTTTGAATCATTTTCGAGGATATCTTATACGCTATTTCTTAAGCCATGGTAATAGGGTTATTGCATATACACCTTACCCTACACACTTGGATGGTACTATAGATGGTGTAGAATATCATTTTTTAAATATGAACCGTACCTCTACAGGAGTAACGGATACTTGTAAATATTTCTTTGGCTTATTTAAAGGAATTTTAAAGGCAAAACCGGATTTAGTTATAAATTATACGATAAAGCCTGTTTTGTTGGGTTCACTTATCTGTCGTTTGCTGTCTATTCCATGTATCTCAATGTTTCCTGGTATAAGTTATTTGTTTACTTCTCACTCTGTAAAAAGTAAATTATCTAAGTTCGTTCTTAAGTTCGCTATAAAGAAATGTAGAAAGGTTTTGGTTTTGAATGAAGATGATAAACAAACATTAGTTGCTAATAAGCTTTATAATGAGAATCAAATTCTAGTTTTGAAAGGCGGTGAAGGTGTTGATACAAATACTTATAAACAATCTTCCGAGAGAGATTTTGAAGAACCTATTAAGTTTATAATGCTTTCTCGACTGCTTAAGAACAAAGGTACTTTAGTCTATATTGAAGCAGCAAAAAGATTATCCCAAGAGAGAAATGTTAAATTCTATTTAGCAGGAGGAATTGATGCGACTCATCCTGAAGGGATACCAAAAAGTGAACTTGAAAAAATAATGAATGGAAAAGTTGAATTTATTGGCCCAATAAATGTGCATGAGTGGTTTCCAAAATGCGACTGCTTTGTACTACCTTCTTTTTATAATGAGGGTATGAATCGTTCTATAATGGAAGCGATATCATATCAGATGCCAGTTATTACAGCAGATAATAAAGGCTGTCGTGAAATGGTTATTGAAGGAGTAACAGGCTATGTTGTACCTAAAAATGATTCTACTGCTCTTTATGAAGCAATGAAAACTTTTTGTGACTTAAATAAATCTCAGAAAATTAAAATGGGAGAGGCAGGAAGAGTTTTAGCAGAAAAAATGTTTGATGAAAATAAAGTACTAAAACAATACATAAATATTTTTGAACAGATATGATTCTATTTTCAGTAATATTGTTAGTTACGTTTTTTTGTCTACATAAAGATGATAATGATGGGATGGAGAAAACGAGGTTACTACCTATACGAGGCATTTTATGTGTCATGATAGTACTGCATCATATATATCGCGAATTCCCTGATATTTTCCCACAAATATTTTTTATATACAATAACGTAGGTTTTTGGATAGTTAGTTTGTTCTTTTTCTTTTCTGGATATGGTCTAGCAGTTAGCAATGATAAGAAAGTAAGATACCTATCTATTCACTTTATCAAAGGAAAAATTCATAAGATATTGTTTCCTTCCTTAGTGATATTTGTTATTTATATATTGGCATATTCTTTTGCTGGCGAATTCACTTTTAAAAATTGGTGGCTATTAGCGAGCAATGGGCAATGTATTCCATCTTCACATTGGTTTGTTTATGTATTGTTTGTACAATATTTTCTTTTCTTCTTATGCTATAGGTTAAAAAGTCAGTATTCTTTTTACTTTTACATACTTAGTACGCTGATTTTGATGTTATTCTTGTATATTATTGATTTCCCTTCAATATGGTATAAATCTACAATATTTATGCCTTTAGGGATTCTATATTATGAAAGGAAAAATCATAATGCCTTAAAGAATATAGTGTTGGTAGTAGTTGTTTTGATATGTATGATTGTTTATGGTTTGTTTAAGCATGATATTATATTATATAAAGCTTTTGGAAACATTTTTTTCAGTGTTGCAATCATAGTAATGTTCCTTTACTTTTCTAAGCATTATGTTGTAAAGAGTAAGTTATGGAATCTATTTGGTAAGAACAGTATGTACATATATATGTTTCATCAACCAGTTCTTGATTCTTTAAAAGGATTCATGGTAGATTCTAATCTCTATTTTATAGAAGGAGCTACAATCCTTGTTGTAATTTTTTCTTTAGCGTTAGCTATTTTGTTTAATAGAGTGCAAGTGAAAAATTATATAAAGTCTGTATAAATCATGATAAATAAAATAATTAAATACCGTTGGATTTTAAGGTCAATGTTTTCTACCATATATTTTAATTTTCATTATCTTCCTTGTTCTCAGGCAATTAAGTTGCCAATTATTCTTTATAAGCCAAAATTGTTAGCGTGTAAAGGTTCTTTGGAGATACGGGGGAAAGTTAGATTTGGAATGATACAATTAGGCAGAAATATGGTTTCTTTATACCCTAATAATGGAATTCGATTTGAAAATTATGGGAATATAATTTTCAATGGAGGATGCCATATAGGCAATGATAGTGCAATATCTGTTGCTAAAACTGGCAATTGTTTTTTTGGCTCGAACTTTATCGCTACGACTTCTATTAAAATAGCATCCTATTGTTCTGTTAGTTTTGGAAGTAACGTCCTTTGTGGTTGGAATTGTATTATTACTGACACAGATTTTCATCAGCTTGTCACATTATCAGGAAAAAAAGTAAAGGCTTTTGCTCCTATCACTATTGGTAATGACGCATGGTTAGGAATGAATACAGTTGTTCTTAAAAATACTGTTCTTCCATCTAAATGTGTTGTAGCTTCAAATTCGTTGTTAAATAAAAAATATGATGTCCCAGAATTGTCATTATTAGCAGGTCAACCAGCAGCTTTTAAAAAGGAAGGTGTTTACAGGGATGTTAGAAACGATAAGATAAATTATTAATTACTATTTATGATTATAGAAACTTATGGATAAAACATATAGTATCATTATCCCACATAAGAATATCGTTCCTTTGCTAAAACGGTGTTTAGAATCTATACCGAATAGGAATGATATTCAGGTTGTAGTGGTTGACGATCATAGTGATGTAAAAAATATTCAGCAAATAGAGCAATTGTGTATAACTAATCATGCAGATTTAGTTAAGACTCAAGAATCCAAAGGTGCTGGATATGTAAGAAATATTGGACTCAAATATGCAAGCGGTAAATGGGTGCTATTTGCTGATGCTGATGATTTCTTTCATTCTGAAGCTTTTCAGGAATTGGATAAATTTGTCAATTCTAGTTATGATGTAGTCTATTTTTATTGTGATAGCAAAAATAGCGACAGTTTGAAACCCGATAAAGATAGAGTCCCTGCAATAAAAGATGGAATATTGAATAAAGACTATGATCTTTTGAGATATAAATCCTCTGTTCCATGGGGAAAATTAATAAGTATGAACTTGATAAGGGAGCATGGCTTGAAGTTTGAGGAAGTAATAGCCTCAAATGATATCATGTTTTCTGTTACAACTGGGTATGCTGCGAAAAATATCGCTTGCATATCTAAGCCATTATATTGTGTGACAACGAGGAGTGGTTCGCTTTATGCTAAGCCGACTCCAGAGAGGATGAAGTCTCGTTTTTATGCAAGTATTAGAGTTAATAGTTTCTTAAAAACGATAAATAAATTAGAGTATAGAAATGAGCCTTTAAGAGATTTGTTTTATTTCCTGCCAACAGATTTAACCTTTTTTGTAAAGGGATTGTATCTGTGTAAAAAACAGGAATCGTGGACTAATTTTTTACTTCATTTGTCAGATACGGTAAGCTTAAATTTTAAAATATTTATTAAACGAAAGGGTTTATGGAAAAAATAAAGGTTTTATCAATAATGCATTTGGACCAGTTTAAAGAATGTATGAACGGTAATATGCCTTCGCAAAAAATGTGGGGGCTATATGAAATGTCCCAAAAAAAGGATATAGATTTAAAAATTCTTCCATTTGGATGTTCTATGTTTAGTATAATCAAAGAAATCAGATTATTTAAGCCAGTAATAGTTTATCTTCCTTTCTTTGATAGTAAAAAATTCTTTTTAGCTTTCTTATTGAAGTTGCTCCACATATTTAACTTCAAAGTGTTCGCTTTATGTCATTTTACCATTATACCAAAATCTATATTGGGTAAATTGTATTGGAGAGTTTTTTATAAAGCTATGGATCGAATGTTGTTCTTTTCTCCAAAAAGCTTGAATGATTGTGTAGAGTCTGGGTTGATGAGTAAAGAGCAGTGTGAGGTGATTCATTGGGGAATGGATTTAGCTTGGCTAAGAGAACATTCAAAAGTATCTTATGGTGAAGAATTTGTATCTACGGGTAAGGAAAATAGAGATTTTAGAACTTTGCTTAAAGGTTTTAAAGGAAGATGTGAAAAATTGATTGTTTTTACTAAAAAGGAAAATCAGGGTGCAGATTATCATTACTTAGAGCAATCAAATGTAACATCTAATATTAAAATTTTATATCCAACAGAAAAGAACTCTTTCTTGCAAGCATTAAAATTGAGTTCAAGTTGCAAGGCTTATGTAATTCCGCTTATAAAAGAGCGAATAGATTATTGTGTAGGTCACACTTCTATAGTAGAGGCTATTGCTTTGCATAAATTGGTTTTGTCAACATACAATCCTTATTATCCAATTAACATTGAGCAAGAAGGTATTGGGTATTTTGTAGAAGCTAATTCTCCTGAATCTTGGAAGGCAGCTTTAGATAAAAGAATTGTATATACAGATAGAGTAGAAGATAAGTTTGAGGAACTATCTCAGACCTATAATATAGAGAATTATGCTCAAGAAATATACGATGTTATATTGATTTTAGCTAAGTCATAATGATTAAAAATATGGGACAGTGTAATAAATTAGCGATTGTAATTCCTGCATACAAGGCTAAATATTTAGGAATGGCATTAGAATCGATTAATAAACAAACGGATAAGCGATTCCACCTTTATATAGGTGATGATAATAGTCCTGAGGATTTAGGCCAGATAGTTAATGGTTATATGGGTAAATTCCCGATAACTTATAAAAAGTTTGATGAAAACCTTGGAAGAAAGGATTTGATAGCTCATTGGGAAAGATGTATTGATATGGTTCTGGATGAACAATATATTTGGTTCTTTTCTGACGACGATATGATGTCAAATAATTGTGTTTCTAGTTTCTATGAGGTATTAGATAAAATCCCAGATAAGGATATTTACCATTTTCCGGTCAAAATTATAGATTCAAATTCTGAAGTTGTAACTCCGAAAGGTTATGATAAGAAAAGTTTTCCACCATTTTTATCTAAAGAGCAATATGCAATGGGAAGATTGTTTTTTAAATATAATAGTTTTGCAATAGAATATGTGTTTAAGAAACAAACATTTATAGATAAAGGCGGATTTGTTAAGTTCGACTTAGCTTGGGGATCTGATGATGCTACATGGATACGCATGTCAGAGAATGATGGAATCTATTCAATAGAATCATCTTTTGTTTATTGGCGCTTGAGTGAGGTGAATATATCACCAACAAAGAGTATGGAGATTATAAAGAGAAAACTACAATCTTCTTTGAATTATTTGGCATTTGTAAAGAATCATATTTGTTCTAATTCTGTAGATATTGGTATCTTCAATTATTGGCTTCATACAATGTATAATTCAAGTAAGTATATCACTTTAAATTCTATTCAGGTCTTTAATAGACAGTTTTGTGATGCTTTTAAGCCTTCCATATTACAGTTTGCTAAGCTTCATTTAATAAGTTATATTTTTCATTTTAAATAAGCAGAGTATGACGATTTCTATTTTTGATGTTTTAGGTGCATATTGTGGTATGCACTATTACGATATGGCTTTTGCCGAAATTTTAAGAAATAAAAAGCAAAAAGTTCTGATTTATTCTAATTTTTCAGAGTGCTCAAATAAAAAGTCGAAGCTTCCTAATGTTTTTAGTTGTGGAAAATTCAAAGGGATACTTTTTTTGCTTTATTCTTATTGCTTGTTTCTTAGTTTAGTTTTATCATTAAATAAGAAGAAACGTATTATTTATCTGACTTATGGTGAATTATACGAGCTGCCTTTTTTATTGATGGCTTCTCTTTCAAACCATATTTATGTTGATGTTCATGAAATTCATGCTCTGAAATACAAGGATGATTCAAAGATATCCAAATTGTTTGAAATAATTTATAAAAAGTGTATAAACAATGTAATTTATCATTCACAGCGAACTTTTGATGTTTTAAAAGCAGATGGTCTTCGGATGTTGTACGTGCCACATTTTAAATATGTCTTCAAAAAAACTTATGATGAAAATCAAGTTGCTGACGACATGAAAAGATGCTTTTTTGAAAATAGACGAAAGTTCTTGTTTTTTGGAAACCTTAGTATGGTAAAAGGAATAGATACAGTACTTGATGTCTTCAAAAATATGGATGAATCTTTGAATTACGAGTTGGTAATAGCAGGCAAAAATGTAGAAAAAATTGATTTCTCTTCAATCGCATCAGACAAAATTAAAGTTTTTGATAGGCATATAAATGATGATGAATTGGTATATTTATATTCAAAAACTGATTATATTTTGTTGCCATATAAGAAATCTTCACAAAGTGGTATTTTTGCTATGGCTGCTTATTTCCATAAGCCAATGTTGCTCTCTGATATACCTTATTTCCGATTGATGATAGAAGAATTTCCTTCGTTTGGAAAGCTGTCGAAGTTGTATAATTTCAAAGAATTGGTAAAGAAAAGTGTAAATGAAGATTTGTCTTCTTATTATTCTCCAAATGATATTGAACGTTTTGAAATGAAAAAGGAGATAGATCACTTTCTCTATGAATTTCTAACAGAAAATTGAGATTATAACAGCTTTGTATAAAAAAATAACTTCGAATGTCTTTCGATAAAACTATAGATATGTATTAAAAAATAGTATATAGAAAAATGGAAGTAATAAAGACTGAAATTGAAGGCGTAGTAATCATTGAGCCACGCCTTTTTAGAGATGCTCGTGGATATTTCTTCGAGAGTTTTAGTGAGCGTGAGTTTAAAGAAAAGGTGGAACCCTTGGTTGGATATGAGGTGAAGTTCTGCCAGGACAACGAGAGCATGAGTAGCTATGGCGTAATGCGTGGCTTGCATTTCCAGAGACCTCCGTTTACCCAAAGTAAGCTAGTGAGATGCGTGAGGGGTAGAGTGTTGGATGTTGCCATGGATATCCGTAATGGGTCGCCAACATACGGTAAACATGTGGCGGTGGAACTGACGGAAGATAATCATCGCCAGTTCTTTATTCCTAAGGGTTTTGCACATGGCTTTGCAGTGTTGTCGGAGACTGCGGTATTCCAATATAAGTGTGATAATTTCTATCATCCAGAGGCTGATGGTGGTATCTCTATCTTGGATGAATCGTTAGGTATTGATTGGCGCATTCCTACTGAACATGCTAACTTATCGGAGAAGGATACAAAGCATGAGGTGCTGAAGGACTTCGATAGTCCGTTTGAGTACTAAAGGTAGATTTATACAAGTAAAAAATAAATACTAATCATTTAACATTAGGACAATGAAGGGAATAGTATTAGCAGGTGGTAGTGGTACACGTTTGTATCCTATCACAAAGGGTATCAGCAAACAGCTGATTCCTATCTTTGATAAACCGATGATTTATTATCCTATCTCGGTTTTGATGTTGGCAGGAATTCGTGAGATTCTGATTATCTCAACTCCATTTGACCTGCCAGGTTTTAAACGGCTTTTAGGCGATGGTAGTCAGTTTGGAGTGAAGTTCGAGTATGCAGAGCAGCCTTCTCCTGATGGTTTGGCTCAGGCATTCATTATCGGTGATAAGTTCATCGGTAACGATTCTGCTTGTCTTGTTTTGGGAGATAACATCTTCCATGGTGCAGGGCTTAGCCAGATATTGCATCAGGCTGTAGTAGATGCAGAGCAGAATAACAAGGCTACCGTCTTTGGTTATCGAGTTGGCGACCCAGAACGATATGGTGTAGCTGAGTTTGATGAGCAAGGCAATTGCCTCAGCATCGAGGAGAAGCCAGAGCATCCTAAGAGCAACTATGCTGTGGTAGGTTTGTACTTCTATCCTAATAAGGTAGTAGAAGTAGCTAAGCATATCAAGCCATCCGCTCGTGGTGAGTTGGAAATCACAACGGTCAATCAGGAGTTCTTGAAAGATAAGCAGCTGAAGGTTCAGACCATGGCAAGAGGATTTGCTTGGCTTGATACCGGTACTCATGATTCCCTTTCTGAGGCATCAACCTTTATCGAAGTTTTGGAGAAGCGCCAGGGCCTGAAGGTTGCTTGCTTGGAAGGTATCGCATTCCGTCAAGGTTGGATTACTTCAGAACAATTGAGAGAGAATGCTCAGCCAATGTTGAAGAATGACTATGGTAAATATTTGCTTTCAATACTTGATGAAGCAGATGTAACTTTAAAGAAGAATTTAGAATATTAAATTATTAGATAGGTGAGGAAGAGGATAAGAGCATTTTTATGAGCTACTTTTCGCTCTGTTCTAAAACTCATCTATCTTTTTTAAAGGAAAATATGAATATACTAGTAACAGGTGCTAACGGTCAGCTTGGAAATGAAATGCGCATCGTTAGTCAAAATACAACAGATCATTATATTTTTACCGATGTCAATCAGGTGGAAGGTTTGGAAACTACTTACCTTGACATCACCGATATGGATGCCATCCGTAAGATGGTCAAGGAGAACAATGTGAAAGCCATCGTGAATTGTGCTGCATGGACCAATGTGGATGCCTGCGAGACAGATGAGAAACTGGCTGCATTGGCAGAAAAACTCAATGCAGATGCTCCTGAGAATCTGGCTACGGCGATGAAGGAGGTTGATGGCCTGCTCATCCAGATCTCTACAGATTATGTCTTTGGTAAGGAACCCTATAATGTGCCATGTAATCCTAACCAAAAGGGAACTCCAACTGGCGTATATGGAACAACGAAGCTTCATGGTGAGCAGAAGATTAGGGCTACTGGCTGTGATTATGTGATTATCCGTACGGCTTGGTTGTATTCAGAGTTCGGCAAGAACTTCTGCAAGACGATGCTCAACTTGACAGCAACTAAGCCACAGTTAAAGGTAGTCTTCGATCAATGTGGTACTCCTACATACGCACTTGATCTGGCTAATGCCATCATCACCATACTGGATAAGGTGAAAACTGCCCAATGCAAGGATGAATATGTTGGAGTATATCATTTCTCAAATGAGGGTGTTTGCTCCTGGTATGATTTCACTCAGATGATTGCAAGAATCGCCGGTCATACGGAATGCGATATCCAACCATGTTACAGCTCGGAGTATCCTTCTCCTGTAACTCGTCCAGCTTATTCCGTATTGGATAAGCGAACCATCAAGGAGGCTTTTGGGGTTAAGATTCCTTATTGGGTGGATTCTTTGGAGAAGTGTATAGCTAATTTGAAAGAAGCAAAGTAATTCTTAATTATAAATTATTAATTGAAATGAAGAATATCATTATCACGGGCGGTGCTGGTTTCATCGGCTCACACGTTGTAAGACTTTTCGTGAACAAATATCCTGAGTATCATATCATCAACCTCGACAAGTTAACTTACGCAGGTAATCTAGCTAACCTCAAGGACATTGAGGACAAGCCTAACTATACTTTCGTAAAGGGCGATATCTGCGATTTCGACCTGATGTTAAAGCTGGTGCAGGACTACAAGGTGGATGGCATCATTCATCTCGCTGCCGAGAGCCATGTAGATAGAAGTATCAAGGATCCATTCACTTTCGCTAAGACCAACGTGATGGGTACCCTGTCTCTGCTCCTGGCTGCCAAGATTTACTGGGAGAGCCTTCCAGAGGGATACGAGGGCAAGCGTTTCTACCACATCTCTACCGATGAGGTGTATGGTGCATTGCAGATGACTCATCCTGAGGGCGTTCCTGCTCCTTTCACTACCAAGGCATCTAGCGGTAAGAACCACGAGGCTTACGGCGAGGAGTTCTTCGTAGAGACTACCAAGTACAATCCTCACTCTCCATACTCAGCATCTAAGGCAAGCTCAGACCACTTCGTCCGTGCTTTCCACGATACATACGGTATGCCTACCATCGTGACCAACTGCTCTAACAACTACGGTCCATACCAGTTCCCAGAGAAGTTGATTCCGCTGTTTATCAACAATATCCGTCATCGCAAGCCATTGCCAGTATATGGTAAGGGTGAGAACGTGCGCGACTGGTTGTATGTAGTAGATCATGCCCGTGCCATCGATATGATTTTCCACAAGGGCAAGATTGCCGAGACCTATAACATCGGCGGTTTCAACGAGTGGAAGAACATCGACATCATCAAAGTGGTAATCAAGACTGTTGATAGATTGCTCGGCAGAAAGGAAGGCGAGGATATGGATCTCATCACTTATGTAACAGACAGAAAGGGTCACGATATGCGTTACGCCATCGACTCAAGAAAGTTGCAGAAGGAACTCGGTTGGGAACCATCACTCCAGTTTGAGGAAGGTATCGAGAAGACTGTGAAGTGGTATCTCGAGAACCAGGAATGGATGGACAACGTAACATCTGGTGATTATCAGAAGTATTACGAGAATATGTATAAGGACAGATGATATATCTCATCGCTTTTATTTCGTTCTTATTGGGCTTTGCAATAAATCTAATTTCATTACCCTACATCCTTGAACATATTATTAAGGATGCTTGGAGATATGTAAGGAATATAAGTACATTGTCAGTCTTTCGTTGGTCAGTATCTATTATTGTATCCTTCGCATTAAGTGCTCTGATTATACGAAATCAACAAGAGCGAATCATAAAGCAGACAAGTTCAAGCTATCAGCATATCGTAGATAGCTTGAACTTGGAAATAAAAATATTGCAGCAATATAAGGTGAAGTGATATGAACTTTGATTTCTCCGATTATACATATAGTGGACTAATAGGAATATTCTCTGCCATCATAGGTATGTGCTATCCCTTGATGCTTCAGGCGATAGGCAGGATAGATGAGAAGTATCATGTAATCAGGTTTGTAGAACTCTTTAAGGAAGAAGTTGTGTATGGCAGATTCAATCACCTTCTTTTATTGTCAATAGCGTTTGCCGTAATAGATCCTTTTGCTTTATATGTAATGAGCGGCATTCTTTGGATGCAAATGCTGGTGTTGGTTGGTCATACCTTACTTGTATTAGTCCTTCTATTACATGTTGTAGCATTGTATAGACTGATTTTGATCTATGATGACCCTCATCTATTTTATAAGCATTTGATAAAGGATAACAGAAATTTCGTATTGGAGTTGATTGATTTAGCGAAGTATGCTGCAAAAAGAGAAGATGTAAGTCTTTATAATGCCTGTATTCAACGTGTATATGAAATATTACTAAAGGACGATGATGAAAAGGAATGATAAACAAACTGTTCGGGAGGAGGCTATGGCCAAACTTTTGGAATGTTCTTTTCGGAAAGATACGCCCTTGATGATGAAGAATGATAATGGAGTCTTTGCTCTCTTTCTTGATACAAGGCTCAAAGGATTATCTGAGTTCAAATATAAATTGTTATGGTATGCCATCAACCAAGTGGTCCGAAATGATGATAAGAACTGGATGTGTCGTTATTGGGAGTTTGCTGATCAATATTATAGCAATACTTTTGCCTACGAAAGCAGTTGTGAGGAAGGAAAAAGATTCTTCGAATTCCATGTAGCAGTAGGTGGCTTGTTTGCTCTGAACCAAAAGTATGATTGGATAGAGCATATTGCATCATTTACAAATTGTTTGCCCGCAAAATATTTCTTGATACCAAGTACATTTTCTGAGATATTCAATTGGCTGCAATATTTTGATGACATGGTAGGCTCATCAATAGACTTGGATATTAAGTATCATTTGTATTCGCAGTATGAAGGAGTAAGAGCAGGTGCAAATCTTTACAAGGGAATTGTGGAATATTTAGCTTTGATGATGTGCCGCTTGCCAGAAATGGACTTCAATGTGAGATATGTTGATCCTATGGCATTGCCTCATGTTTATGGTGATACTTCTAATGAAAAGAAAAATTTTGTATCAGTGAATCTGCAAAACATTCGTATTGCTGAGTTCTTGAAGAAAACGATTGACGAGACATGTCAGAGCAATACAGGTAAAGATCAAGCATTACGATTATTGGAAGATTATATTAATGCCTGCAAAAATCGCTTGAATATCGGTGCTCATGTAGATGATGATAAAATAGATTATATAGCCAAAACACTGCTTGATGAGTTCGTACGTCAGCAATCAGTCTTGATTACCCCAAAAGACAGTAGCTTGAAGGACTTTATAAAGGAGAGATGGTTTGCTGAATCTGCCGACCAATTAGAGGAATATGATTTCTTGGAAGGAAGGAGCTACAATAATATAAACAGAGAATCGGTAATGATTCGGCATATTATTGCAGGAGCTATATTTAGATATACGGAGATATTGAATACGTATCAAGCATCAGCGACCTTGAACGTCAGATATAGAGATATTTCGACAGCTTTGACTAAACTTAGTATTCCTAAGGGATATGTCGTTCTTGTAGGAAGTATCGGTACTCATCTGCTACCTGATGGATACGACAATAATCCTGATGTTCATTTTATCTATTCCAAACAATCGGAGATTATCATTATCAATAAGAGTCTTTTGCCATTTGTGTCTTTTGATGAAGAAAAATACAATGGTAATAAGTATAAACTTATAGACGATAAGAAGAATAAAATTCTTTATTCGAATATATGGCAAATACAAGACACTGGTGAAGCTAAGTTAAAGGCAGAGAAGGACAAGCATTTCGACTTGTTCATCGGTTGTTACGCTTCGATTTATATGCCTCCAAAAGAAAAGCGAAAATGTATTCGCATTAGAGCTGTTGACGTCATTACACAGGAAACTTTTGATTTGGACAAAATTAAGAAAATCACAAATTATAAGTTGTAGAGTAAGAGTATGGGATTAATCTTTACAATACTTTTTTTGTTAGCGTTGTCCGCAATACTTTCCGTATTGTGTCCAGAAAGGTCATCCTCAAAATTATGGTTGGTGGCTTGGACTTGGAGACATATAGGCAAGCCATTGCGTGATTATCTCCTTAGAAGAGTGACAACAGAAAAGGTCGTCTATCGCTATTTCGGAACAATGCTGACTATAAATGGTTCGTCTTTGCTCTTCAATGTATTTAGGGTGAAGACGAATAACTTTATGATTGAGTTTTCTGCAGACCCAATCAACAGCTCTGTACTTTTTGTTGATATCCTGCTAACTATTGTTGCTGTAATTTATCTTGTATTGCAGTTTCGCAAACCAAAGAATGATATATTGGTAGAAAATACGACCGATAGATTATTAGAAGCATTGGCTAACAAGAACGATGAGATTAGAGAATTGTTGCCATTGTATAGAAGTTCCATAGATAAGTTGCACTTAAAGGATGCTTATGAACATTTGAGAACAATTAGAAGAATCGTCTGTAAACGAAGAGCCACAAACTATGAATTGCTTGCAACAATAGATTATCTGATGGGAAAATGTTCTCGCTTTATTAGAGGAAATGATGAAAATGCTGAGTTCGTTAGAGCTTTCGATGAAATGAAGAAAGCGAACTTGTTCTTGATAGAAATAGCAGAAGAATATATTTATGTCAACATAAAAGAGAATGAGAAACAACCAATAATAGATTTATGTAATCAAATCTTAGAAAGAGAGCCTAACAATGGTATGGCTAATGCTGCAATGGTTGTATTGTCAGATGATGCGGAAAATACATATAAGAAAGTTCCTAAGTCTGTATTATCAAAAATTAATTTTCAATTCGTAATTTTTTACTATATATTTAATCATCCGGAGCAAGAATGGTTGAGTATAGATGATGTTCAATGTGATATTCCTGAAAACTTAACTTATGACAATCTACGGCAATGGAGTTTCTGCATGTCAATCTATTCTACGAAGCTTTTGCGTGAAGGACACTATTTCTGTGATGGAAGGAAAATTACTCCGACGCTACAGAACGTTTATGATATAACGAACAGATACAAGACAATGTCGGCAGGTACCGACATAGAAAATATTATCCCTGATGTAGAATTCATGGCTTTGTATTCTGAATTTCTTCTGATAGAAGATAAAAATAGAAGGAATAGCCTTATTAAATCCATGAAAGACAGTAAGCCATCGAAAGAAAACATGATGCCTTATGTGCTGATGTTATTGGAAATGCTTATGATAAACAAGGACTTTGATGATGCAGCACAAGTGCTTGAAAAGCAGAAGGATTGCAAAGATGAAACTTTAGCTATAGTGAATTTCATTTTGCCAACAAGAATATTTAACAAACTGTTTGCAGTAAAAGCATTTGAGCATTTAGAGAAAATAAAAATTTTATTGCCAGATATGCATTGCCAGCCTGTATTAAGTTGTGTGGCTATGTATGCAGGGGACATTCTACAATTCAAGGATTTAAAGATATTTGAAAATCCAATCACACAACAGGTATTTGAATATACATTAATGTATTTTTCAACAAAAGATTGTGATGTAGAAACAATTAAGACTCTTGCAGAAAAAGCACCAAAGGAAGCTAAATTTATTTTGGCAAAAATATTAGGCTCAGAAAATCATATAAGTGAGGCTTTGGAGATAATACAACCACTGATAATAGAAGGAGCGTTTTCTGTAGAAATGGGTGTGTATTTATCTATATTACGTGAAAATGAAGACTATAAAGATGTTTTCTTCGATACATTGAAGAAACTTAGAAAAAACGGCATCACACATGTAAAAGAGTTCTTGGAAGACGAATACTATTTGGCGATTAATTGTAATGACTTAACAGATGCAGGAGAAGTAATCTGTTTATTATTCGAACAATATCCAAATAACAATAGCGTATTTTATAATTATCTTAATTATTTGAATCTAACACAACAAAAGGACAAGTTCTCCCAATATGTAGGTAGAGTCTTAAATACTGTAGAAGACAATCCTATTTTAAATTGCAATTTCTTCAATTTATTGGTATTACAAGAATATTATAAGGAAGGCTTGGATTTCTTGTATAGCGCAATTTCGCGAACAAAGTCACAAGAACTGAAAGACTTATGGTTTGAATATATGCACACTCCACATATTTCGCCTATTATTAACGAAGAAAAGGACATTGTTGAGAATGGTGATTTCGTAGTGTATGATGAAAATGGTCAAGTGAAAAGTGAAGATATATTCATTAATTCTAATACAGAGAAACTTATTGGACATCACGTTGGAGAAAACGTCACCTTGGATAGGTTTGGTATAATTTCAACAGCAAAAATTCAGTGTATATACAACAAATATCATTCTCTTACAAGACAAATATATCAAGGCCTACAACAAGGACAAAGTAAGAGTATCCGTATGTTTACTCTTGATGATTTGAAAGGTGGAGATGGAGATATGCTGACAAATCTGATGATGTTGGCAGGTGGGCTTGATAACAAAAAGCAAATTGAAGATTGGGAAAAGCGCTATGCAAAAGGCGAGGCAATGCTTATCAGTTCGTTCGGTAATAACAATGCGTATGAAAAGTGCATAAATAGAATATTTGGAAATGACAGGATATATTGTCTGCCATATCAAAACTATGAGAAATGTCAAATAGGTGACTATGAATGCGTATTGGACATTACATCAGTAGTTCTTCTAAGTATGCTCAACAAAATTTATGGATTAACTTTTGATAGAAAATTTATTGTACCACAAGGCTTGTCAATTTATTTGCGGCAAACTTTACAAAGAGAGAAAGTCAAGATTCCAAGTTTCATCTCGCAAGATGTAGTTGAGAGTTTAAGATTGAAGAAAGAAGCTTCGGAAAGTTATCATATAGAGATATTGCAATATATACTTGACTGGATAGAAAAATATTGCACTATTGAAGTTGCAACCCAAAAACTGAACCTCCATTTCCAAGAAAACGGTCACTCCTTTTTTGAAATTGAAAGTGAGAGCATGCTCTTGACTATTGATAAGAAGAGATGTATGATAAGTGAAGATTGGGGACTTATGACAAATTATGAGAACTTTAAAATTCTCAATACAGAAGCTTTCTTGTATCTTTTGAATGTCAAGGAAAAGCTAAATGTTTCTAAGTTCTTAGCAGACTTGCATTTTGTAGGAGTAAACGTTGACTTAGATTATATGTTTGAGCAATACCACAGGAAGGTCAGTAATTATCCTAATACATTTGGGGAATGCTTGGAAGCACTTAGAATTAATGTGTATATGACAAAGGCAGGATTAAATCTTGCCAATAGAATATTAAACTCAACCATAAAACTCCCATCAGACACTTTTGATGTAATTAATATCTTTGGGAAAATATTGGAAGATAAACCAACAGCCTTTAGAAAAGGCCTAATCCATCAAATGGAGAAACAACAGGGATTACATTCTGAGTTTATGAAGTACCTAATGGAATCTGTAAAAATGAATAGGCTTTTATTGATATAAGATAAATTATTAGAAAAATTTTTAGTTCAAAAATGAAAATAGCATTTGTTAGCGTCCGTGGTATTCCTAATAACTACGGAGGCTTTGAGCAGTTTGCTGAGTATATCTCAGTAGGCTTGGTAAAGCGTGGCCATGAGGTTACGGTGTATTCTCCTTCTTATCACCCTTATAAGGATGATGAGTACAAGGGTGTGAAAATCAAACATATCTATAGTCCTGAGACTTGGATGGGTGGAAGTATCGGTTCGTTCTTCTACGACTTTATGTCGCTGAAGGATGCCTTGAAGCGTGAAAACTTTGATATCATCTATGAGGCAGGATATACGAGTATCATTCCTGCTTTCATCTGGTTTGATGTGAAGAATGTTACCAAGAGTATTGTGGTTACCAACATGGATGGTCTGGAATACAAGCGTACCAAGTTTAACAAATGGGTGCGCAAGTTCGTGTTCTGGGAGGAGAGAATGGCCGTGAAACATAGTCATTATCTGATTGCAGACAACATGGGTATTCATGATTACTACAAGGAAAAGTATGGCAAGGACAGTAAGTTCCTGGCATACGGTGCCGATATCCATGATGATTATAACGTAGAACATCTAAAGGAGTATGGCTTGAAACCTGAGGAATACTATATATTGGTAGCCAGACTGGAGCCGGAGAACAATATCGTGATGGCCATTGAGGGCTACTTGCATTCTAAGGAGAATGGCAAGCGTCCTCTGATTGTGGTTGGAAAGACCAATACTCCTCATGGTAAGGAATTGGTTGCCAAGTATGGCAAGGAGAAGAACGTGAAATTTGTAGGTGGTATCTATGACTTCAATAAATTAAATTCTATCCGTCACTTCTCTAAGGCTTATTTCCATGGTCATAGTGTAGGTGGTACTAACCCTTCTCTGTTGGAAGCGATGGCATCAGAATGTTTTATCCTTGCTCACGACAACATCTTTAATCGTGCCGTGTTGAAGAAGAACTCTTTGTATTATCCAAATGCAGAGAAGGTGACTGAGATGCTGAATAACATCGAAAGTATCTGCACACAGTATAAGAAAAATTTCATGGATGGAAATGTGGAGGAAATCAAGAATGAGTATTCTTGGGAGCACTTGGTGGATCAGCATGATGAATACTTCAAATGGTTGCTGGCACAGAAAAGAGTTAATCAATAATAATCTTTTTTGCTTGTGAATCAATCACAAAAATTACTTTTTTTACTTCTCCGTGCAACACTTTTTGAGGAGAAGATTGATGCTTCGAAATTTGTTGAAGCAGATTGGAAACAAATTTTTAATCTTTCAGATATACAGACAGTATCATCTTTGGTATTGGATGGTATAGGTATGTTGCCACATTCTGTCTTGCAAATTACCTTTGATAAAAAGATGATGCTTTTTGCAAAGATGCAGAGAATGGAGCAGATGAATACTATTCATCGTTGTGCTATTGTCAAAATAGATAAGGCTTTGAAGGCTGAGGGTATTCAAGCAGTTTTTATGAAGGGGCAAACGGTGGCTTTGCGCTATCCGAATCCTTTGCATAGAACGCCAGGAGACATAGACTTTATCGTTGCTTCAGAAGACTTTGACCGAACTATGGCAGTGATGGAGAAGATAGGAAAAGTGGATCATGGATTGGTGCATGAGCATCATGGCATGGCGTGGGTGGACGGTGTAGTAGTGGAGCCTCACTATAAGGTTCACAACTATCAGCGTCCATCCACAGATCAAGCCATGCAAGAGATGTTTTCTTCTGTATTCCCAACAGAGTTATCTTCTGCAGATATTGATGGATATGAGGTTCCAGTTTTTCCTCCAACATTTGAGAGTGTCTTTTTGATATCACACATGGTGAATCATGTGTATGAAGAAGGACTTGGCTTGCGTCAGGTCATAGATTATGCTATGTTCTTGCATCACTGTGCTGACAAGATAGACTGGATGCTGCATCATGAATGGCTGTATCGTATGCGTATGGAGAGAGCATGGAGGATTTTTACCTGTATCTGTGTAGATTATTTAGGTTTGCCTTTACCTTCACAAGTGGAACCATTTTCTTATAACGAAAGGAAAAGGGCTGCTGCACTATTGGAAGACATCATGAGAGTGGGTAATTTTGGCAGAGGAGAATATGTGTTTCAGCATCAGGGGCTGATGGATGCTTGGAAGAACTACTGCTGGGTAGCTAAAAGATGTATTCGTCTTGAATATGTTTGTCCAAGCGAGGCAAGATGGTGGATGATTTCAAAACTGAAACGTTTCTTTTGGAAAAAGAAACAAGAGAAAGAAAAGAAAGGATGAAAAAGATATTTGTGACGGTAAAGGGGTGTTTGCAATACGTTGGAATAATTGTGATTGCCTTGCTTTCTGGATTGTTCTTGGTCATCAAAATGGCTGTGACAGAGGCTAAAGAAGAAACAAGGGATATAGAAAGAGCAAGTAAAAAGTAACAGATATATTTGGCGAACGGATGCCTCTACCATTTTTATCATGAGCTACTTTTCGGGAATGGGGCTAAGTAGCCCGTTTTTAAACCTAATCATAGCATATGTTTAATGATAGTATAAACTATGAAACTTTCCTCAGCATTAAACGTTTAATGGATGGAAATTCTTGGCTTGGAGCAAACAATAGTATTCTTGTTTCAGGGTTTAGAATGCAAAGAGGAAAGATATTTGTCTTGCAATACTGTAATCCTCAGGCAGATATACTTACAGGGTATTCTCGTACTTTGGGTGTAGATGTTTGCATAGAAAGACAACAAGTAAGACCTTTACTTTATAGTAAAACAGTTGAAGGTTATATAGTAATTGAGTCGCAAAAAGACCGCAATTATTTGATTCTCTTGATTCAAGAAAATACAACATACAGGTTGTTTTTGAAAATTCAAACAAGAAGTTGATTATAACTGTAACCTTGAGGAATGTGACAGGAAGTCCTGGACATGAAGGGGAGATGCTGATAGACAAAGCATTGAGTAAATTTACAATTGAGGACTTGAAGGAACTATATAAGGAATATCTCAAAGAGATTTTGCTGGTTTCAAATTTTTATCAATTCAATGGTAGTGATGGTCGTAGGATTGACAGTCGACTTTCCACTGATAGAACTAAGGTCATTTGCACGGCAGAGAATGATTATCCTTGGATTCTTGCATCTTGGCAACGTGAGAACCCATAAATAAAGTTACTCGCCACACAATTTGATATTGCATGACGAGCCAAGAGGAGTTTGGCAAAAGCCCAATACTTTCCCACTAGGTTAACCGTCGATGCAGTTGGTTCTTCCCCCTGCGATAAGTTCTGGTCCTCAGCCCTTGGTGACGTTTACCCGAGTTTGATGGAGTACTTTGTTTATAGTCGCTACCTCCCATAGCCGACTAACTTGCAAAAATAATAAAAATAATGGCAACAACCCCAAAATCACAAAATAATTATAAGAAAATAACAAAATTGGACTTGTCAAATCAAAATTTGACATCATTTCCTGATTATGTCTTCAAAATGACTAATCTGAGAAAGTTGATATTGCATAACAATCATATAAGTAAAATACCACCTCAAATTAAGGCTTTGAGTAAGTTGATGGTATTGGATTTGTCGAACAATGAGCTATCTACCATTGGATATCAAGTTCTGAAGTTGCCAAAATTGAAGATACTGAATCTTTGTTATAATCAAATTGTGTGTCTTCCAAACGGCATTAAAGAAGTCGGCATAAAACAATTATTGTTATCCAACAATAGATTGTCGAGGTTAAATATTGGAGGATTCAGAAAACTCGAACGCTTGACTATCAACAACAATGAGTTGAATATTGTTGCTTTAGAAGGGGTATATCCATTTCTAAAAGATATTTGGATGGGTAATAATCCTATCAAGAGAATAGCTATAACGAAGACTAATGCGCCTACCTTAAGGGGTGTTTATACATATACGTATTCTTGTAATATCAAAAATGTGGCAGAAAATTACAAGCCCTTAATGTTAACAAAAGGCAATGCCATAGATATATTTTTAGGAAAATTGAAAACAGATAATAAAAACGTGAAAATTAAAATGAGAATAGATATGAATGAGACGATAAAAAGCAGATTGGAAAAACTCGACCAGTTGCTCCAAGATTACATATATAAAAAGAAACAACAGGCTAATTCTTATGAAGCCATTGATGCTTTTCAAGAATGGTATGGAGAAGCATGTGCAGTCTTTGTCAAGTATTTTGGAAAATCAGACGAATATATTGACAAGTTTTGCAAGATGGATGTAACAGGTAACGGATATTCATTAGAAGACTCCTATCAAAAAGCTTATCCAATTTACAAAATCTATATTGAAAAATTAAATGATATGTCAACTGATAAAAATGATATTCAAATGAGCAAGACTTCTAATAACAAGGTGTTTATCGTACATGGACACAATAGCTTGAAAACAGAAGTAGAACTATTCTTGACGAAATTAGGTTTGGAGCCTATTATATTACATAAACAGGCTAACATGGGTAAGACCATCATTGAAAAGATTGAAAAATATACAGATGTAGGCTTTGGAATAGTTCTATATACTCCAGATGATGAAGGATGCGTGAAAGGAAACTCTGAACTGTCATCAAGAGCAAGACAGAATGTCGTATTTGAACATGGCTATCTAATTGGAAAGTTAGGTAGAGACAGAGTGTGTGCTCTTGTTGTGGATAATGTTGAAAAACCTGGAGATATAGATGGCATCGTATATGTGAATGTTGATGACAACGGCTATTGGAAAGTAGCTGTAGCAAATGACATGAAAGCTGTGGGCTTCAACATAGACTTGAATAAGGTATTTTAGTTATAGTCCCTGCATATTTTAGCCTATGGAACCAAACAACCCACAACACAAATCCTTTCTCTGGCATCTCGACTTTGAGCCCTTCACATGGCACACTCTTTATGGTGAGCAATGTCCGACATTCGTTACCAAAGAGAACAAGGAGGCATGACGACGGTATCTGACAAAAGTCATCAAGAAGCATCTGAAGGCAGAGTGATGAATACACCTGAGTTCAGGGAGATAGAACTCCAGATAAGGGAAGAAAAACTGTTGCGCATAAAATGGGACGAGAAGAGAAGACGGTCTATGGAGAAGCAACGGTGTCGCGCCAAGATGTAGCGATCGAGAATCAACTATATTCCCAAAGGGCTGAGCGTGGACTATGAAGAGGAATACTCCAAATATCTGATGCAGGAAGTATGCTTTGAACCAAGAGACAATGATGACTTCACGTCTCTGCTACGTCTGCTGGAACGATGGCACAAATATCTCCTCCATCGGTTTTGAAGGTAATCCAAAAGAGTGGTTTATCTCCATGCGCATCTATGGAGAAAAGTTCGATGATCTGCAGCATGGTAATCTGCTGATGAATGTGGCGTTTGCCTCTGCTTTGGGTATGTCTGAAAATTGATTTGGTGCAATTGGGACACCAACTACTTGGAGGAACTTGTAGAGCAAATATTATGACATGAAGTTCTTGCAAGGATATTCAGCTTTTTGATTATCAAGAGGACATAGTGACAGCAGTGTTTCTCTTATTCGGGCGTTTCGGATGGTTGGGCAATGATGTCCGTATCGGTCGGCGCAGATGTCCGTATCGGTCGGCGCGGATGTCCGTATCGGTCGACGCAGATGTCCGTATCGGTCGGCGCAGATGTCCGTATCGGTCGGTGCAGATGTCCGTATCGGTCGACGCAGATGTCCGTATCGACCGACGCGGATGGCTTTAGCAGTGCTTCAACTCCATATCCCTTCGCGATTTTGACTTGATTACGAGCCATACGCCACTGAAGACGAGCACTACTGCAACGGCTTGCTTCCACGTGAAGAGGCACATGCCGCAGGCGATGCTCACCGATACCGCCACCACGGGCTGCATATAGTTGTAGATGCTCACCACGGTGGGGCGCAGCGTGCGTTGCGCCGTCTGCATACACAGGTAGGCGATGTAGGTGCCGAAGAATACCACGAAGCCTGTTTCGAGCCATGTCTTAAGGCTGATAGCCTGCCAGTCGGTAGAAGCGGCGTGCGAGCCGAGGAACGGCGTGAGCAGCAGCGTAGCCCACGTGAACATCCACTTGCTCATGGTTATCGGACTGTAGCGTTTCAGAATGCTGCGATAGAGCGAGAGGTAGAGCGCAAACGACATCTGTGCAGCCACGCACAGCAGGTCGCCGCGTATGTCGCCGATGCGCGAGTCGTTGGCTACGGCGGTGCTGGCTATCAGGATGACGGCGCCCGAGCAGCCTACACCCACGCCCAACGCTTTGCGCCCCGTGATGGGTTCCTTAAGAATGAGTGCTGCGAATATCATTGCGAAGATAGGCAGCGATGTGGTTACGATGGCGGCGTTGGACGGGGTGGTGATGCTCAGACCGATGGTGAAGCAACACTGGTTGCACACGAGTCCGAACACGCCGGCTCCGCAGAGCACGAAGATGTCCTTGAGAGGCACGTGCTCGTGCTTGGTGAAGAGCGATGTTATCCAGAAGAACACCGCTCCGCCTAAGGCACGCAGATATACCATATTCAGATTGTCCACCCCGCTGAGCATCGCGTCCTTGCCGATGGGAGCCATGAGACCCCAGATGGCGCAGGCGGAGAGGATGGCGAGGTGGGCAATCAGTACGCGTTTGTTCTGCATTGCGTCTATACGAGGTGAGCGATGAGGTCCTCACGCTCGCCGGCGAGCATGTCTATAACCGGAATTTCGACCATTGTGTAGCAGCCCGGCTGCTGGCGCATTGAAGCGCGAGCCACGTTGACGAGCACCTGACCGGTGAGTGCAGGGTTGTTGATGCTCATGGTGAACTCCATGCGCTGGTTCTGAGTCTTGCCGCTCACGCCCTTGCGAGTGAGATGTACGCCGTGACCCATATCGCGCACGGCATCAACCGACGGTACGGCGAACACGTGAGTCTCGTCGTTAGAGAAGTAGGGGTCTGCCTTGATAGCTGCCGTAACGTCCTCGAGTTTTGCGCCCTCCTCGAGTTCTACGTAAACCATGCGGCGGTGCAAACCCTCGCCCTTCGGTATGGTCATAGACAGAGCATCCTTCACGCCCTCCTTGGAACGCACGCATACGCTGTGGCCCATCGACATGCCCGGTCCGAAGTTGGTGTAGCTGAGGCCCTTCGGTGCGAGGCTCTGCATCAGAGTGCGCACAATAGAGTCAGAACCCGGGTCCCAACCTGCAGCGATGATGCTCACCGTACCGTTCTTCTTGCACTCCTCAGAGAGAGTGCGACGGTAGTCGACGATAGAAGTATGTATGTCGAAGCTGTCTACGGTGTTGATACCGAGTGCTGAGATCTGCTTTGCGTACTCCTCGCACGAGCGTGTCGGAGTAGCGAGGATAGCTACGTCCACATCCTTCAGCTCGCGGATGTCCTTCACCACCTCGTACTGTGCCAGTTCGGCAGGTTTGTTCTCGGCACCGTGACGGCGCACCACACCTGCAATCTCAAAGTCGTCGGCAGCCTCAAGCGCCTGAATCGCATAATGTCCGATGTTGCCGTATCCCACTACGGCTGCTCTAATCTTTTTCATGTCTTTCACTTTATTATAATTAATAATATACGTAACACATCGTATTGTAGATGTGTTGCATCGTTCTTGATGAGTGCAAAGTTATAGAAAATCATTAAAACAACTTCTTCCTGTATGACGTTTTTTTATGTGTTTTACTGTCTGTTAGGCAAAATCATCAAAAATAGGTATTTCATAATTCGCTGATTATGCTTAATTTTGCAACCGTAAAATAAAAATACTCAACGACAATGAAAAAGAAATATCTTGGCAAGACCATCGGGTCGTTGCTTATAGTACTTCTTATGATGCCGTTAGGGCACGCTCTTATGATTCTCATGGAGCACTTCCTCGAGCCGACAACGCTTCACTATTCGGCGTTCTTGATGGGTTTCGTAGGACTCGTAATCACCATAGCCGGTGTGTTCGTGAAGGGCGACACACGCCAGACCTGCTTCGGACTCACCGGAGCCTTACTCTTTTGGACAGGTTGGGTGGAGTTTTTGTTCGCTTACTTTGCTCAGCGCTTCGGTGTACATTGCGACCTTGTGGGCAACGGCGTTGTGCAGACTGTTACGGAATACGTCAATGGTGTTGGTGTCAACCATACGTTCACAATCAACGGCACACCGCTTGAAGATTTCTCGCGTGCCGAACTTAAAGAGCTGCGCGGCTCGCGTCCAGAATATCTCATCATGCCTGCCACCTTCGGCATGTGGATGATGTTCGTAGTGATGTACATCTTCTGCACCCGCACCGGCTGTCTGTTCATCCGCTGGGTACAGCGGTATTGCGGAATAAACGAAAAGGTGGAGTTGCGACCTATGGCGTATCATCCGAGCATAGTGATGTTCATGGAGTGGAACATCATGATGTGGGGACTCTACATGCTGCTCATGTTCTGCTACGACCCAGTATTCCTCGGCGACCATCACCCCGTGACCTACGCCATTGCAGCCATCTGCCTCTTCGGTTCGGTGCTGATGTTCAAGAAGCAGCTCTACATAAAGCAGTGGGGACGCAACCTGCGCATGGCTTACGCCACGGTCATCGTGTTCTGGACCTTCGTGGAGGTGGTTGCACGCAACGGACTCTTCAAGGAGATATGGGTCGACCCGATGAATCATGTGGTGGAGATGAGCGCAGTGCTCGCCATCTTCGTGGCGCTCATCGTGGGCAGCTGGATGTATAATGTGAAGGATGCTGAGGCTGACGCGAAGTTATTGGCATAGTTTATACATTATATAATATACAGCAATAGTAAAAGACAATATATAATAACATTAAAAATCAAAAATAATAACAACTCTTTTTATGAAAAGAATTTTTACTCTCTTGTTCGCTGTTCTCACAGCAACAACAATCATGGCACAAATGCACGGACCAATGAAGTTTGTAGGTGCTTCAAACATGAGCGTATCAACAATGAACATTGGTAATCCCAGTGACACAATATTGTTCGCTATGAACGGCATGGAGTCGGGCAACATCACTCTGCCTGCCATGAAGGGTATGCAGACAATACCATCGTTCACCATCAGCGGTGCTAAATTCACGTTGGGCGAGAACCATGTCGTTACGTTTGCCGACCAGACTTTCAGCACAAAGGTGAAAGTGGACGGAGCTGAGAAGAACATCACCGGCTCATCGCTTTCAGGCACATACAACATGGCAGACAACTCGCTCTCGCTTACTGTTGTGTTCCAGTACGGCAAGATGCCGATGTCTATGACATACAGCGTGAAAGGCTACTACGTAAAGGCTGTGTCTAACCCCATCACTGTTACAGTAGGCGGACAGTTCACATACAACAACGACAATGTTACATACGAGTTGCGTCGATACAAGGACGGCGAAACAGACAAGCTCGACGTTACTGTTCCCTCCTATACGCTCGCAAACACCATCATGGGCGACCTCACACTCGGTTCGTACACCGTGAAGGGACTCGTTTACGACGAGGCTCAGGGCGGCTACTACCGCGACTATAAGAACGACGGACTTAAGTTCCACTTCACAGCCGTTCAAGGTGGCAAGACAACAATGGACAAGGACTACGACTTCGCAACAGACAAGGATAACAACATTCTTGTAAAGTACGAAGGCAACAACGTAAGCTCTATCGTCAACACCTTCCAGGTGGGAACCATGCCTTTCGGTATCGTGTCTGTGTTCAGTGGTGCAACAACCTCAATAGACGACATCACCACAACGCCGTCTCACGATCTCAACACCACATCGTCTCAGCAGTACAACCTCGCCGGTCAGCGTGTGGACAACAACTATAAAGGCATTGTTATTGTCAATGGTAAGAAGTATTTGAGAAAATAGTATAATGATTAAAAAAGCCATTTTACTTGCTGTTGCAACTGTGAGCTTACACCTGCTCACAGCCTGCAACGGCATTTTTGATGATATATACGACCAGCCGAAGCCCGTCGTGCCGGCGAAGGGGCAGCTTGTTATCGACGCAACGAGCTGGACCGACTGGTATTATGTCTCTCTGCCACGCCTGCAGCGCCTTGCAGAGGAGGGCGACGAGGCTGCTCTGCTGAAAGCGCAGACCGAGTTCGAGAAGCACCCGATACCCTTCACGCTCAGCGAGGACAACTGGGACGGACGTTCGGGGCAGTATCTGTACTGGTTCGACGTGTGGGGCGAAGGCATACAGAACAACGAGTTCCGCCAGCTCACCAAGACCGACTCTCAGCAAGACCCCGAGGAGTGGAGCTTCGCCGTGCACCGCAACAACGTGCGCACAAACGGCGGCGCTGTCTACGAGACGCAGTACACCTCCTTCGACCAACTCCCCGCGTCGAGTGCCGAATTCGCCAACAGGGAGTTCACCGCCGACGAGTGGAGCGAGAACGAAGTGTGGAGCAGTCAGGAACAGATGCTGCTCAGCCTCGTGCCGTCGCAGGGCATCAATATTAATAAGGTGCTCTCGTCGTGGCTCGAGTTCAAGTTCAACGTGCCGCCCGACTACATCCACTACAAGAATGTCTTCATCCTGCGACTTGCCGACGGCACCTATGCCGCTCTGCAGCTCGCCAACTACATATCGCCCGAAGGCAAAAAATGCTTTCTGACCATTAACTATAAGTATCCGTATTAAGGAGTTGTGGTGGTGAGATGTTGGGGTGTTAAGATGTTGAGATGTTAGGGTGTTGAGATGTTGAGATGTTGAGATTTGCATAGGAGGGTATGGCATCCCTGCCATACCCACGCACCCTCCCAGGGGGTGCAGTGGTCTCCACTGCACCAACCAAACAGTCACTGCATCCTCCCACAGCAAGAGTGCATTCCGTGGGATAACAACGCACCCTAACATCTGTGCTGATCTGTGACATCCGTGGGAGAACAAACGCATTCCGCCATCTGTGTAAATCCGTGAAATCTGTGGGAAACTCACAAGACTGCGTGGGTATGGCAAGATGCCATACCCTCCTATAATTAAAAATACAATAAGATAAATGATAAAGAAAATATTCCTTCCGCTCGCTCTTCTTGCTACATCGCCGACGGCGATGGCGCAGGCTGACCCAGAACGGCTTGGCAGCTTGCCGGAGCAAGAACTCGAAGATGTGCAGCTCGACTCCATCTTCCGCCATTACGAACTGGAGGAAGTGGTGGTGACTGGCACACGCACACCGAAGTTCCTGAAGGACACACCTATACAGACACGCGTCATCACGTCGCGCGACATAGCCCGCACCGATGCCACGAACGTGCAGGATTTGCTGCAGCAGGAGTTGCCCGGCGTGGAGTTCTCCTACTCGATGAACCAGAAGACCCACCTCAACTTCGCCGGATTCGGCGGACAGGGCATCCTCTTCCTCGTAGACGGCGAGCGTCTCGCAGGCGAGTCGATGGACGATGTCGACTTCTCGCGTCTGCTTATGGCTGGCGTGGAGCGTATCGAGATAGTGAAAGGCGCATCGTCGGCGTTGTACGGCAGCAGTGCTGCGGGTGGCGTGGTGAACATCATCACGAAGAACGCCACCGAGCCGTGGACCCTGAACCTGAACGCACGCTACGCCAAGCACAACGACCAACGCTACGGTGGCGTGTTCGGACTCAGCTCGAAGCACTGGAGAAATGCGTTCTCTGCCAACTATCACAACAAGGACAACTACAACGTGACGAGCGCTGCCAACCCCGTGACACGTGTCATCTCCACCATCTACGGCGAGCGCACCGTCGACTTCAAGGACAAGCTGACATGGCGACCCTCCGACCGACTGAGCATCGGAGCACGTGCCGGCTACTTCTTCCGCGAGACTACGCGCACCGTGAACCTGCCCGAACGCTATCGTGACTTCTCTGGCGGCTTGCGTCTCGACTGGCTGATTACCAAGGACGACAACCTGCAGGCGAGCTACGCTTTCGACCAGTACGACAAGTCGGACTATCAGCAGCTGCGCCACCTCGACATACGCGACTACAGCAACGTGCAGAACACCTTCCGACTGCTCTACAACCACTCGTTCGGCGAGACAGCGATGCTCACCGTCGGTGCCGACTATATGCACGACTATCTCTTTAACACTTATCTCGCCGGCGCAGCACGCGAGCAGGACTGCTACGACGTGTTCGCGCAGTACGACTGGAATATCACCGACAAACTCGAAGCCGTGGCTGCCGTGCGCTACGACTATTTCTCCGATCAGTCGAACTCGCAGCTTACGCCGAAGCTCAACCTCCGCTACAAACCCAACCACCGACTCGTGCTCCGTGCCGGTTACGGCATGGGCTTCCGCGCACCGTCGCTGAAGGAACGCTATTACAACTTCGACATGGCTGGCATCTGGATTGTCGAGGGCAACGAGAATCTGAAAGCCGAAAAGAGCCACAACTTCACGCTCTCTGCCGAATACTCACGCGCCAACTGCAGCCTTGCCGTGTCGGCATATTACAATAATGTAATAAACAAGATTTCTACATCGGCGCCCTATTTCAAGTCGATAGAAGACAAGCTGCCCTATCTGCCCTATACCAACCTCGCCAACTACAGAGTGTTCGGCGCAGACGTTAGCATGCAGGCACGCTGGCAGAACGGCATCTCGGCACGACTCAGCTACGCTCACACCAAGGAGCGCCTGCCGAAGGACAAGGATGGCAACACCATAAACAACCAGTACATACCGGCACGAGCCCATGCTCTGAACGCCAACGTCGACTACGACCATCAGTTCACGAAGCGCTACGGCATATACGCTTCGCTCAACGGACGCTTGCTTTCGGGCACGGAGAACGTAGAGTTCAAGAACTACTACGACGTGACCGAGGGCACGGTGCGTGTGAAGTATCCTGCCTACACCCTCTGGAAGCTCTCGCTCACGCAGCGTGTTGGCAAGGCGGTGAGCATAACCACCGCCCTTGACAACCTCTTCAACTATCGTCCGAAGCACTACTACCTCAATGCGCCGCTCACCGACGGTATAACATTCCAGGTTGGCGTGTCGGTAGATATCAACAAACTGTAGTGGGTGCACTCCTAAGAACAACACCAACGGCTCGGTTGGTGCAGCAGAGACTGCTGCACCCCCTAAGAAGTGCACCAACCAAGCATAATATTGTTTAACAACTAAAAATATGGTACTTTCAAATCTTCAGCACAGCGGCCGCGTAGAGTCGCTACACCCGTTGTTCAAGACCGTGTTCGACTACGTGAAGTCGCACGACCTGCTCAATACTCCTTGCGGACGCATAGAGTTGCAGGGCGACGACCTCTTCATCAACAACGTCAACCCCGAGTGCGTAGCAGCCGACAAGCAAGTGCTTGAGGTGCACCGTCAGTATATCGACATCCACATCCTCCTCGAAGGCGAGGAGACCATCGGCTGGAAAGCTATCGAGGACTGCACTAACGAGACGAAGCCCTATGATGCCGAAGCCGACTGCGCTCTCTATGCCGAGCCAGCTTCCGCTTACGTGAAGATGCATCCGGGCGAGTTCCTCATCGTGTGGCCCGAAGACCCACACGCACCGGTGATTGGCGAGGGAAAGATTCGCAAGTTGATTGTTAAGGTTAAGCTTTAAGAGTTTTGAATTTTGAATTTTGAGTTTTGAATTATGCGCTTTGCGCATTTTGAATTTATGAGTTAGGAGATGTGAGTTGTGAGTTGCGAATTCATAATTTAAAATTATTGCTGTCCGGTAAAACTAATAATGTGGTCAAAGACGGGCTGAAAGCCCAACACTCAATACCCAGGGCAGCGCCCTGGGTATTGAGTGTATATATTGAGTAGTGCGCCCTGTAAGGGCAACACCTTAATAATTAGGCTTTTGCCCTTTCAGGGCGAATGTAGATGTGGGGTATAATGTTTACCCAGGGCGCTGCCCTGGGCTATGTGATTGTTGGGCTTTCAGCCCGCATAGTATACAGGCAAGCCCCTTTAGTAAATATTGCTATAAAATACTGAACAACAAAGTAATATAAGGGTGAATAAATTTTAACGGACAGCAATCATTTAAATTTGAATAACTCAAAATCGGCGCTGCCGACAATTCAAAATTCAAAACTCAATATCGGTTATGCCGATATTGCTCCAATCGAACCCAGCCACCAGTTCTTTAGCAGTCACCCTATTAGGCGACTTCTGCAGTCCTGCCTTATAAGCCAACAAGCCTATAATATCCTCTGCTTCGAAGCGCGATCGTAAAGCCCCCATATCCAGGCTGCGGTCGCGCTTCGACAGTCTCTGCCCCTCGGTGTTGCAGAGCAGCGGTAGATGAGTGAAGCGCGGCGGAGCAAATCCCAATTCCTTTGCCAGATTAATCTGTTGTGGCGACGATAGCAGCAAGTCGCGACCGCGCACTACCTCCGTGATGCCCATCAGCGCATCGTCCACCACCACCGCCAGCTGGTAAGCCCACGCCCCGTCCTTGCGCCGCACGATGAAGTCGCCGCATTGCGTCGTCAGGTCTACGGTCTGCTCGCCGTAGTGTCCGTCGACGAACGACACGATTCCCTCGCCCTCCTCCGGCACACGCATACGTATAGCCGCCGGTCCGCTATGCGTCCCCGGTTTCAGATTGCGACACGTACCCTTATACACCACGCGCCCGTCGCTCTCGTGCGGAGCCTGTGTAGCCAATATGTCCGCACGCGTGCAGTAGCACGGATACGTCATACCACGGTCAGCAAGTTTCTGCAGCTCCGCCTCGTATATCTCGCCACGCTCGCTCTGATAGAACGGACCCTCGTCCCACGTCAGGCCGAGCCATTCGAGGTCGCTCATAATCAAGTCGGCATACTCCATACGCGACCGCTGCGGATCAATATCCTCAATGCGCAGCACCCACTTGCCACCCTGCGCCTTTATCGAAAGCCACGACAGCAACGCACTGAACACATTGCCCAGATGCATACGTCCCGTCGGCGACGGCGCAAAGCGACCCCTCTCTATATATTCCTTATTGTTCATCTTTGTTTTATTAGGAGGGTAGGGCATCTTGCCCTACCCACGCACCCTTCTTTAGTATTAGGAGGGTAGTACATCTTGCCCTACCCACGCACCCTCGCACTGCTATATAATGACAACTTAAAGGCTGCGTGGGTATGGCAAGATGCCATACCCTCCTATATTAGTCTGCAAAATTATAAAGAATAATCGGTTCGAGCGTAAGTTATTGCAATAATATTCAGTTTTGTTACAAATCGATACTTATTTGCTGAATAAAACTATAAATTTGCTGAATGTTTCGGTTCGTTCTGTGGATTTATTTGGAAGGCTACAAAAGTTTTCTATACCTTTGCAGTGTGTTTGAATAGAAACAATAAGAAAATGAAATGACCGAGCGCGTGAATCGTCACGTCGCCCGGTCTTTTTTGTGTTTAAAAACCTTGACAAGCTTTTTACGAAACAGTTACATACAGAAAAACCGCCCGGATAGGCATCGTTTCCGACTGTCCTATCCGGGCGGTTTATATATAAATGTATAAGTGGTATTCTATGCGTGTAGCATTAGATCTGCACCTTCACGGTTGTAGCCTGAGCATTGCATACTACAGTGACGAGATATGTGCCCTTTGCGAGTTCCACCTTTGCCTTGTCGGCAGTAGTGGTGAGTCCGCTAACAACGCGTCCCTCAAAGTCGCTCACGAGGATGCGCTTTGCGAGTCCTGCAGTCTCCGGCATACTGATCTTAACGCAGTTCTTGCCAGCAACAATGCTGAAATCCTTTGCTGCAACAGTAGAAGCTACGCCGTCAACCACCTTCTTCTCAGCCAGGCGGAACACACGTGTAGCGTGCTTGCGCACATCGGTTGTGAATGTGCCCGTAGCCTCGCCTGCCTCAGCGTTCTCCATCACGTCGCGAACGGTGTATGTCTTTGTCGGGTCGAGAGCCGGAATAGCTGTGAAGTCGAATGTAGCCTGCTTCTCAGAGCTTGACATGTTGGTTACAGAGAGAGCCACGTCGCCGTTCTCGCAGTCCTTAGCGAAGACAACGAGGTTGTCTGCCTCAGAGATGAGGTCGCCCTGCTGACCCATGCGGTCCTGGTTGAGAGCGATAAGCTCCTTGTTGCGCAGCAGCTTGAAGTCGGCATCGGTGAGGGTGTTCTTGCTCGGGTCGAACGACAGAGCCATCGGCGAAGACCACATACACCAGAGAGCGAACTGTGTAGCATACTCGTCGTCGGTCATACCGGCGCCAGTGCCGCCGCAGAGGTCGTTAGACGACTTACCCGTAGCGTGCAGACCCGTGCAAAGCATATCCGAATCGTTGAAGCGGTTAACGCCCTGATAAGCAGAGAGGTTCTTCATAGCCTCGATGCTCTGTACGACGCCCACACCGCTACCAGAACCTGTCCAGCAGTCGCGTACGTCCTGCGAGATGCGCCAGCAGCGTCCGCCTACCTCAGCACCCCATTTCCACGGTTCGCGCACGCCCCACTCGCAGATGTAGAGCATAGTGTTGTTGCCAGCAGCAGCGAAAGCGTCAGCAAGAGCCTTGTAGCGCTTCTTGGCTGTCTCTACGTCGTCCGGCGCATAGCAGTAGTCGCACTTCACAACGTCTACGCCCCACTCGGCGTATGTCTTGGCGTCGATTGTCTCGTAGCCGTACGAACCAAATGCGCCAGCACATGTTCTGTCAGCAGCGTCGGTATAAAGACCGAACTTCATGCCGTTCTTGTGAACATAGTCGGCAACAGTCTTCAGACCGTTCGGGAAGCGTGATGCGTTAGGCTGCGGTGTGCCGTCAGCCTTGCGTGTGCCCTGCCAGAGGTCGTCCATCATGATGTGGTTCCAACCGCACTCGTACAGACCCTTGTTCTGGAAGAGTTCTACAGCCTGCTCAATGATTTTCTGTGAGATGTTGCCCTGAACCGAGTTCCAAGAGAGCCAGCCCATGAACGGAACAGGGTGCTGCAGAGAGCTTGATACGGTGAGCGTTACGTCCTCCGATGTTGTCTCGCCGTCTACTGTGACGTTAATCTGATATGTATATACGCCTTCTTCAGCAACTACGCCCTCTACGATATTGCGGTCAGCGTTCCATGTAAGACCTGCAGGCAGATTGCTTACAGAGAGCTGAGCACCGGTAACGGTAGAGCGAACCTTCTGCATGAAGCGAACGTTAGGCTGCGAGAACACGGTTGTAGCACAAGCGAGCTTTGTGGTGAGCTCTTCTGCGCTCACGATGCACGGACGTGTAGAGTTCTGATCCTGGAATACGAGATAAGCGTTAGCCCAGTCGACATGGTCGCAAGTGTTTGTGCCGTCGTTGCCGTTTGATGTCTCAAGATAGAGATACTTCCAACCGCTGAGGTTGTCAGCGTGGATGTCTACCGACTGGTTCGAGAAGCGGTTGATAGTGCCCTTGGCTACATCCTCTGTAGCGCCGCCTTCAGCCTTTACGTAAACATGATAGTTGAAGTTGCCTTCCTCCTTCACCTCGTCGTCAACGCCGAGCACAGTGTAGAAGTCGGTTACCGATCCGTTGAGCTTGATGATAATCTGCGACGGTCCGTGTGTGCCCACTCCGCTCTCGTATACCTTGCCACCAATGGTGATATTGTTGCCGTCGATGCTCTTGTCCTTCTTCGGAGTGTGGTTCTCCCAACCGCACTTTGTCTTTTCTATTTCGAGAGAAGACAGACGGATGTATTCCTGACCCCAAGGAGCATCGGGGATAGTCACTACGTTAGAGCCTCCCTGCCACATATCCGACTCGTTGATGAGCTGCGGAGCTGTGCCAGCGTACTTGAAGTAAGCGTCGCCGAGATCCACGTGGTCGCCCCATGCCTCTTCGCCCTTGTCGAAGTTGAGAATAAGATACACTGCGCCAGTAAGGTCAACATCAATCGTTGTGCCGGTAGCGTCGTTGACATTGATAGTGCCACTCTTCACAGTCGTAGCCTGCTTGCTGCTGTTGTAAGTAGTGACGGTGTAGTCAACGATGCCGTGCTTAGCCTGTGATGGCGCTGCTGCATCAATACCGAAAATAGCGTGAAAACTTTTGGCACCATTCACCTTCACCACAAATTTTGAAGGAGCATGTGTGCCAACACCCGTTGTGTAGGTGTTGCCGGCTATAATAAGCGGTGTACCAAACGTAGCCTTGTCGGCATACACCTTATTCTTATTATCGTCGTTGAAATAAGTGACAGTAGTCAGGTCGAGCGAACTCAACAGGCATACGTCGTTACCGGTTGGGGGGGTAATTGTCTCTGCTTTAGCATCAACAATGCCCAACACACTGACAAGAAGCAAACCTATCAGTGCGCTTACGTTACGTAAAAGTTGTTTCATTGTTTTTTAATTAAAAAATTGATTTGTTGTATAATAGAACTTCTGCAAAGTTACCTATTATTGTCTGATTGGCAAAACATTACATCATGTTTTAACATAAAAAAGGTTCGTGGCGGCAACATGGCATGTGTCTATTTGCTTAATAGCAAAATAATTTGTAATTTAGCGACATAAAAACCAGACAATTCGCATGGAACCTAAATATAATATGAACAGATGAAGATACACCAGAAACTACACCAATACATATTTGCTGCGTCGGTCGTCTCGCTGCAAATACCGGCATCTGCCACTGCTCAGGTGCAGGAGCTGAACGTGCAGCGCGACACTATCCCCACATACCTGAAGATACAGAACAAAGGTATCGTAAACAATGCGCTCGACGTGTTGAACGGCAATGCCGCCGGTGTTAACGTTACTTCGAACGGCATGGACCGTATGGCACAACTCTCGTCTGTGCGAGTGCGCGGAACCACGTCAATAGTAGGAGGCAACGATCCTCTCGTCATCATCGACGGCGTGACAAGCGACATCGCCACGCTCTCCACCATTTATCCTGCCGACATCGAGAGCTTCTCTGTGCTGAAGAATGCCGCAGAGACCGCACTCTATGGCTCGCGTGGTGCGTCGGGCGTTATCGAGGTGAAGACAAAGCGAGGAACAGGCAAAGGCTTCCAGATATCCTACGAGACGAACATCGGACTGGAAGCCATGTCAAAGAAACTCGACATGCTGTCGGCAGACGAGTATCTCGCTACAGCCAAACGCCTCGGGGTGTACGCCAACAACGGCGGATGCAAAAACAACTTCTACGATGTCATCACTCGAACAGGCTTTGTTCAGAACCATTATCTGGCTTTCAGCGGTGGCTCGGAACAGTCGAACTATCGTGCGTCGTTCGGCTACATCGACCATAACACCATCGTAAAGACCAAGGACTACAACAATTTCGTGGCAAAGATAGATGTCACGCAACATGCTTTCGGCAACCGTCTCGTCGGCGACTTTGGTGTGTTCGGCTCTACGTACAAGAACAACGACATCTTCGACCCGCAGATGCTGTTCTACTCTGCTGCTTGTCAGAACCCTACCTATCCTGCCGGTCGCGATGCCAACGGCAACTGGACAAAGAACGGTTCTGCATATCGTATCAATCCGCCTTCTGCCGTGCTTGCCGAGCGTAGCGACCAGAAGGAGATGTACTTCAACACCCATATGCGACTGCTCTATAAGCTTGCGCCCTCGCTCAATCTGTCGGCATTCGGCAGCTACTCGTACACCTCAAACGAAAACTCAGAGTTCTGCCCCACATGGGTGTGGGCGCAGGGCAACGTATATCGCGGCGAGTTCAAGAAACAGGAGTATCTCGGCAATGTCTCGCTCGACTATGCCCATACATGGGGCAGCCACACGTTGGCAGCAGGACTCTCCACCGAATACCATTACCAGGAGCGCACCGCATTCTGGACACGCGCCAAGGGCATAACAACAAACGAGTTCGGCTACGACAACATCGGAGCCACTGCGTCGCGTCCCTATGGCGCTACGGGCAGCATCTACGAAGACCAGTCGCTGGCATCGGTCATGGCTAATGCCTCCTATACATTATATAATAGGTATAAGCTCACGCTCACTATGCGTGGCGACGGTTCGTCTATGGTGGGCGACAACAACACGTGGGGCTTCTTCCCGTCTGTCTCGGCTGAATGGGACGTAAAGAAAGAGCACTTCTTAAGCGGTTTCGACGGAATAAGCACTCTGAAACTGCGCTCAGGCTACGGACGCTCGGGCAATCTGGGCGGCATATCTGCCTATACTACAATGAACAATGTGCAGCAGACGGGCATCGTACCCGTCAATAACACGCCAACCGTGACGCTCGGCACCATACGTAACAACAACCCCGACTTGAAATGGGAGACAAAGTCGACGTTCAATATAGGTGGCGAGATCGGACTGTGGCACAACCGCTTGATGCTTACTGCCGAGTACTACTATTCTAAGACTACCGACATGCTCTACTCCTACGACGTGCCCGTGCCGCCGTTCGCCTACGACAAGCTGTTGGCAAACATTGGCGCTATGTCAAACCAGGGTCTTGAGATCGGTTTCTCTATAGCTCCGGTGCAGACAAAGGATATAGACCTGAACGTGAGCATGAACCTCTCGTTCCAGAAGAATAAGCTGCTGTCGCTCTCAGGCAAATACAACGGCATGAATATGTCGGCTGCCAACATTACAGCCATTGGCTCCATAGACGGAGCCGGACAGAACGGCGGCGACAACAACCATGTGCTCTACCAGATAGTAGGACAACCCTTGGGTGTGTTCTATCTGCCCCATTGCACAGGACTCTACAAGGACGAGCAGGGCACAATGAAGTATAGAATAGAAGACCTCGACCGCAACGGCACCATCGACTTCGGCGATGGTGGCGACCGACGCATCTGCGGACAGGCTACGCCGAAGGCAACGCTCGGCTCCAACATATCGCTGCGCTACAAGAACTTCTATATGTCGCTGCAGATGAACGGAGCCTTCGGGCACAAGATATTCAACGGTACGGCATTGGCTTACAACAACATGTCGTCGTTCCCGATATACAACGTGATGAAGGGTGCGCCCGAACGCAACATCGTCGACCAGAACGTGTCCGACTATTGGCTCGAACGTGGCGACTACCTCAACTTCGAGTATCTAACCGTCGGCTACAACGTGCCGGTGAAGAGCAACATAGTACGCTCGCTGCGCGTGTCGTGCAGTGTCAACAACCTCGCCACCATCACGTCCTATAGCGGTCTGACACCGATGATCAACTCGTATGTTGTCAACTCGTCAATGGGCATCGACGACAAACGCTGCTATCCTACCTACCGAACCTACTCCATAGGAGTGAGTGTGCAGTTCTAAACAGCCCGAAATGTTTTCACCAACGTAACGATTAACGACTATGAAACATAAATTTTTCGCATTGTCTGTTCTCGCCCTTTCGCTCTCGCTGACGAGTTGTCTCGACGAGACACCAAAAGACCAGTTGCCGGAGCAGAATATTTACGACTCTGCCAACAGCCTGTATGTCAACGCCGTAGCTTCGCTGTACAACTACATCGGTGCGCACGAGGAGGGCGAAGGCTTGCAGGGCACATGCCGCGGCATATACGACTACAACACGCTGACCACCGACGAGGCCATCATGCCCATACGTGGCGGCAACTGGTATGACGGCGGACTCTGGCAAAACATGTACAACCATACTTGGACTGCCACCGACACCGATCTGTACAACGTTTGGAAATATCTCTATAAGGTTATCGTGCTCTCCACAAAGTCGTTGGAGACGATAGACCAGTACAAGGCGCTGCTTACTGACCGGCAGCGTGACGAGTACAAGGCGGAAGTGAGAGCCGTTAGAGCCATGTTCTACTATTATGCTATGGACATGTTCGGACGCATCCCCATACTTGAGTCGACAGCGCAAAAGACAGCCGACATACGACAGAGCGAGCGCAGCGAAGTGTTCAGCTATATCGTGAACGAGCTGCAGACCGTGGCGCCGCTTCTGCCTCTTGAGCACAGCAATCTGCAAGGCAACTACTACGGTAGGTTGACGCGTCCGGTGGCGTGGTTCCTGCTTGCCAAACTCGCCCTCAACGCCGAAGTGTACACCGACAACAACTGGACCGACTCGTCACGACCAGACGGCAAGATGATATTGTTTGACATCGACGGCACACAGAAGAACGCATGGCAGACTTGCGTCCACTACTGCGACCTGATTGCAGCCGCCGGATATTCGCTCGAGAGCGACTATGCAAGCAACTTCGCCGTGCACAACGAAAACTCGAAGGAGAACATCTTCACCATTCCGTTGGACAAGATGCTATATCTGAACGAGTTCCACTATCTGTTCCGCTCGCGCCATTACGCACACGGCGGTGCATACGGCGGAGCTTCCGAGAACGGCACCTGCGCCACGCTGCACACCATGGCTGTAAACGGTTACGGCACAGCTTCGCCCGACACACGCCTCGAACTTAACTTCTACACGGGTAGGGTGGAGGTGGACGGCAAGTATGTAACCCTTGACGACGGCACACCGCTCCAGTACATGCCGCTCGCCGTCGAGCAGAACCTCACGGCAAGCAAATACATCGAGACGGCAGGAGCACGCATGAAGAAGTATGAGGTAGACCGCACAGCCTACTCCGACGGACGTATGCCCGACAACGACATCGTGCTCTACAGATACGCCGACGTGCTGCTGATGAAGGCAGAGGCAAAGGTGAGAAACGGAGAGTCGGGCGACGAGCAACTCAACGCCGTGCGCTCGCGTGCCGGAATGCCCTCGCTTGCAGCCACACTCGCGAACATCCTCGACGAACGTCTGCTCGAACTCGTGTGGGAAGGCTGGCGCCGACAGGACATGATACGCTTCGGCACCTACTGTGAGCCGTACGACATCCACACACCGTCAGTCGCCGACAAGAAGGGATATACTATAGTATTCCCAATACCGGAAAAAGCCCGCGAACTGAACCCGAATCTCGCGCAAAACCCTGGATATTAATAAAAAGCAATGCCGACACTACAGATGTCCCATTGTGCAAATAAAAAACAAATAATGAATAATTCGTGAAATGAAAACAAAAAAATACCTCAAAATAGGTATAGTATAATTCTTTTTTTGTAATTTTGTAAGCGTAAAGGGTGTGAGATGTAAAAGCTTATGCCGCTTTCGTAGAAAAGACTTTACACATTAATAATTTAAATTATTATAACCGATTATGATTTATTCAAAAGAAGTAGACAACATGTGCGTTGTCGCAAAGGGTCCTAACCACGGACCGGCTCCAATTCCTGAGGAAGGAAAATGGATTTATGCCAAGGAGATTAAGGATATTTCTGGCTATACTCACGGTGTGGGTTGGTGTGCTCCGCAGCAGGGTGCCTGCAAGCTGTCTCTGAACGTTAAGGACGGCGTTATCCAGGAGGCTCTCGTTGAGACTATCGGTTGCACCGGTATGACTCACTCAGCAGCTATGGCTTCTGAGATTCTCCCGGGCAAGACAATCCTCGAGGCTCTGAACACTGACCTCGTTTGCGATGCTATCAACACAGCTATGCGCGAGCTCTTCCTCCAGATTGTTTACGGACGTACACAGAGCGCATTCTCTGAGGGCGGTCTCGTAATCGGTGCTGGTCTTGAGGACCTTGGCAAGGGTCTGCGCTCACAGACAGGTACTCTCTACGGTACAGTAGCTAAGGGTACACGCTACTTGGAGCTCACAGAGGGCTACATCACACGTCAGTTCCTCGACAAGGACAACCAGGTTTGCGGTTATGAGTATGTTCACCTCGGCAAGATGATGGAAGCTATCAAGAACGGTATGGACGCTAACGAGGCTGTGAAGAAGTTCACTGGCTCTTACGGTCGTACAACTGCCGAGCAGGGTGTTGTTAAAGCAATTGATCCACGTAAAGAATAATAAGGAGATACACAACTATGATTAGAAAAGTAAGTTACGAAAGTCAGGAGCGCCGCGAGGCTCAGGTTCTTGCCGCTCTCAACGCTGAGGGAATCAAGAGCCTTGAAGAGGCTAACGAGATTTGCGAAGCTGCAGGTGTTGACCCTTATCAGATGTGTGAGGACACACAGCGCATCTGCTTCGAGAACGCAAAGTGGGCATACGTTGCAGGCGCAGCTATCGCTATCAAGCGTGGCGTTAAGACAGCAGCCGACGCTGCTGAGGCAATCGGTGTAGGTCTGCAGGCATTCTGCATCCCTGGTTCTGTAGCTGACGACCGCAAGGTAGGTCTCGGCCACGGCAACCTCGCTGCACGTCTTCTCCGCGAGGAGACACAGTGCTTCGCTTTCTTGGCAGGTCACGAGTCATTCGCAGCTGCTGAGGGCGCTATCAAGATTGCAGAGATGGCAAACAAGGTTCGCAAGAACCCTCTGCGCGTTATCCTCAACGGTCTTGGCAAGGACGCTGCTCAGATCATCAGCCGCATCAACGGCTTCACATACGTTAAGACAGAGTTCGACTACTACACAGGCGAGCTGAAGGTAGTAGACCGCATCGCTTACTCAGACGGTCCGCGCGCTAAGGTTAACTGCTACGGCGCTAACGATGTTCGCGAGGGCGTTGCTATCAACTGGAGCGAGGACGTAGACGTATCTATCACAGGTAACTCTACAAACCCGACACGTTTCCAGCACCCGGTAGCTGGTACATACAAGAAGGAGCGTATCCTCGCAGGTAAGCCTTACTTCTCAGTTGCTTCTGGTGGCGGTACAGGCCGTACACTCCACCCGGACAACATGGCAGCAGGTCCTGCTTCTTACGGTATGACCGATACTCTCGGTCGTATGCACTCTGACGCTCAGTTCGCAGGTTCTTCTTCAGTTCCTGCTCACGTAGAGATGATGGGCTTCCTCGGCATGGGTAACAACCCAATGGTAGGTGCTTCTGTAGCTATCGCCGTTGCTATCGACCTTGCACTGAACAAGAAGTAATTCTTCGCTCTTAGCGAGATTTACATAATATGACGACTCCCATAGTCCGCAAGGATTATGGGAGTCGTTTTTTTATTTTAACTTGAAAGACGCACGAGGTTTCAAATGAAAAGTATATATTTGCATTTGAATACTAATTATTTGCAATGGAGACAATGAACAGAACAAAGGAGTTCGACCGCCTCGCCTTTACGGTGTTGGCTATCGAGGCTTCTGCGCAGAAGATGAATATATCGCCGTCGGAGATGAGAAGGCGACTGGAGAAGGTGGGGCTTATCAAGAGTCTCATACAGGATTGCTACGACACTTTGCATACCGAGAGCCGCGAAGCCGTAGCGAACGATGTCGTTGAGGCTCTGAAAAATTGGGAAAAAGAATAAATGGAAAAGCAAATACTATAATTTGCAGTTTAAATCATACGAAAGGGTATAGTTATGTTAGACTTCTTATTATGGAACAAAATAGCACGTATCATTGCGCAGTTAGCAGATACTCTGCATATATCAACAGACAGAGCATTGCAGATATTCTATGACTCTGACGTCTGTCGTATGCTTCACGACAAAGACCTCGGGCTGCATCTGATGAGCGACACATACATTGTTAATGACTTGATAGCGGAGCTGAGGAATAAGCAATAGAAAAATATGGATAAAGGACAATTTCTGTTATACCAAACGCCTGACGGCGATTCACAGATAGAGGTGAAGCTGCAGAACGATACAGTCTGGCTCTCGCTTGACCAGATGGCTGAACTGTTCCAGCGCAACAAATCCACTATTTCACGACACGTAAAGAATGTGCTGGAAGATGGGGAGTTAGAGGAAAAATCAGTTGTTGCATTTTTTGCAACAACTGCAGCTGATAGTAAAACATACTCTGTAGCTTACTACAACCTCGACATGATAATCAGCGTAGGCTACCGCGTGCATTCCTATCGTGGCGTTCAGTTCCGTATATGGGCGACAAAGGTATTGAAGGAGTACATCGTTAAGGGGTTTGCCATGAACGACGACCTGCTGAAACGTGCAGGAGGAGGCAACTACTTTGACGAGTTGCTTGCAAGAATACGCGACATCCGCTCCAGTGAGAAGGTGTTCTACCGCAAGGTGCTTGAGATATATGCCCTCAGCATCGACTACGATCCGCGAGTGGAAATGACACAGAAGTTCTTCAAGACTGTACAGAACAAGATGCACTATTCGGTTCACGGTCATACGGCGGCGGAAATAATATACGAGAGGGCTGATGCCGAGAAAGACTTTATGGGACTGACCTCGTGGGCAGGACCGATGCCTACGAAGCTCGAAGCCGAAATAGCAAAGAACTATCTCACACACGAGGAGGTGAAGTCGCTTAACCGCATCGTGAGTCTGTATCTCGACTTCGCCGAAATGCAGGCTGAGGAACACCGCCCGATGTATATGAAGGACTGGATAAACATTCTCGACGACTTCCTGCGTATCTCCCGAAAGGACATCCTTACTCATGCCGGCAAGGTCTCCGCCAAACTCGCCAAGGAGAAAGCCGATAATGAATACGACAAGTTCAAGGAACGCACCCAGAACAATCTCTCCGCTGTAGAGATTCACTTCCTTGAAAACTTTGAACGTGAACAGAAGAGATTACTCCGAGATAAATAGTGTGTAGCTGAAAAAATCCACCATATCTTCCAGCATCGCCGTAACTCTCACATTATTAAAACTATAAAGGCTGGCAGATAATCTCAGAAACGGGTTATCTGCCAGCCTATCTTCCAGTTTATGGCGGGTATCTTCCAGCCCAAACGATTTATCTTCCAACCTCAGCATTTCTTTTAAATTAGATTGATACCTAAACATAGGTTGTTGCCACGCTGCGACAATGAAGTTGCGGTAGCGTGGCAATGAAGTTTCGGTAGCGTGGCAATGTTGTTGTTGTAGCGTGGCAATGAAGTTGTAGTAGCGTGGCAATGAAGTTGTAGTAGCGTGGCAACACTCTTTACTCCATCAAGTCCTCTCCGAGGTGGGTTGTCTGCTCGCGCTTCATGCGCTCTTCCACCTCGCGTGGCTTTGTGGCGTAGGTAATCATGCGGATAGAGTCGTTGTAGCTGACGTACTTCCAGAGCCAGTTGAGCAGCACCATCATCTTGTTCTTCACACCGAGGATAGAACGCAGGTGGACGACGAGCCAGAGCACCCAGGCGAAGAAGCCCTGACTGCGGAACTTGCCTATCTCTACGACAGCCTTGTTGCGTCCGATGGTAGCCATCGAGCCGAGGTTCTTGTAGCGGAATGCGGTGAGAGTGCTGCTGTCTGCGCCCTGATTGATGCGCTTGAGGTTCTTGGCGAGGTTCTTCGCCTGCTGTATAGCCACCTGCGCCACCTGCGGATGGCCGTTAGGGTAGGCTGCGTCGGAGGTCTGCAGACACTGGTCGCCGATGGCGAACACGTCGTCGACACCCGGTATGCGGTTGTATTCGTCCACCTTGAAGCGGAAGCCGCGGCCCATGTGGCTCTCGTCGATGCCGGGCATGGCGTTGGCTCTGATGCCCGACACCCAGAGGAACGTACGTGTAGGTATCTCGGTGCCGTCCTTCATGATGACCTTATGGTCGCGATAGTCGGTCACCATCTTGCCGAACTGTATGTCTACGCCCATGCTCTTGAGGAACTCGTACGCTTTTTGCGACGACTCCTGCGAGAGTCCGGCAAGCAGGCGGTCGCCCGCCTCGATGAGGTATATGTGCATCAACGACGAGTCCATGTCGGGGTAGTCGTACGGTATGACGTAGCGTCTCATCTCTGCGAGCGCGCCGGCAATCTCTACGCCCGTTGCGCCGCCGCCCACGATGACGACGTTGAGCAGTTCCTGGCGTTCCTCCTCAGTGGCGCAGGTGAGAGCACGCTCCAAGTTGGAGAGCAGGGCGTTGCGCAACCCCATCGCCTCGGGCACCGTCTTCATCGGTATGGCCCACTCCTCGATGTTCTTGTTGCCGAAGAAGTTGGTCGTAGCACCGGCTGCCAGCACGAGATAGTCGTAGTCGATTTTGCCGATAGAGGTCTGCAAAATCTTCTTCTCGCTGTCCACCATACGAGCCTCTGCCATGCGGAAATAGAAGTCCTTACGCTTGCGGAAAATTTGTCGGAAAGGGAACGAGATGCTGCTCGGGTCGATACCTGCCGACGCTATCTGATAGATAAGCGGCGGAAACTGGTGGAAGTTGTTCTTGTCGATCAGCACTACCTGCATACCCGACCCGTAGAGGTCTTCTGCAAGGCGCAGTCCGCCGAGTCCGCCACCAACGATTACTACTCTTTTCTTCTGATTTCTCTGGATATTGATGCTCATAATATTGGGTTAAAAATGGTTATCCTTAATTCTTCTACAAAGTTACAGCATTTTTATTGAAATACGTGTTACATCAACCAACAGATTGTGATATTTATGTTTTATGTTAAGAGTTATCTACTTATAAAAAAAGAGAGTGTGCCAAAAAAACTTTGGCACACTCTCTTCATACCTATGCTAAAAAGCGTTATTTGACCTCAATGTTCTTCATCACCTTTGCTTCCTTCTCGGGTGTGGTTTTAGGAATGACGATTGTAAGGAGACCATCGGCGACGTTCGCTGATATATTGTCGCGCTCTACATCGTCTGGAAGGGTGTAGCTCTGCTCGTAGTTGCCATAATAGAACTCATGGCGCAAGTAGCGTTCGTGTCTCTCCTTGTTGCACTTGCATTCCTTGCTTTCTTCTTTATGCTCCATCTTGTTCTCGATAGCCAGATGAAGCAAGCCCTCGTTTGTGACGTTGATGCGTACCCATTCCTTCTTAAGTCCTGGAACTGCAACCTCCATTATATATTCGTCACACGTCTCCTTGACGTTGATGGCAGGAACTGTGGTGCGTGTCTGTGGAACCTCTTCAGTATCGAAGAAACTGTTGTCAAACCAATCGTTCAACCAGTTAGAATAGTTATTTCTGCGAACTAACAACATAATGAAATACCTCCATTTTTTATTTACCGCTTGCCTTTGTGGCTTCGGCTTTCATTATGTCACAAGACAACTTGTGTGCCAATCGTGTTTGAGGCGTTTTTGGTTGACAAAAATGCCGTTTCTGTCAGATGTGTGTGTTAAAATGTCATGCGAAGGATTGTCGCGAGTTGTGCTTGTCTATCTGTGAAGATGCTTTAAAAGCTGGCATAAGAAGAAATCTGAAAGTATTCTCCGTAATTCTGTATAAATTATTTGTCGGAAAATCTATATCTTTGCAAAAGAAATTAATAATAAGGTATAAGGGTTGTTAAAGAAAGATACATGAGAAAGATTTTGATAGGATTATTAGGATATACGTTTGTGTCGCAGCAGATGCTGGCGCAGACCGACAGCGTAGCCGATACTCGCGAGCTGAAAGCCGTGGTTGTGAAAGCCACGAACGGCATCAAGTCGAGATTTCGGGTTGACAACGCCGAGATAATAGGGCAGGGACAGCTGATACGTGCGGCTTGCTGCAACTTAGGCGAGTCGTTCACAGCCAATCCGTCGGTAGACGTGAGCTACAGCGACGCTGCCACCGGCGCCAAACAGATAAAGCTGCTCGGACTGAGCGGCACGTACGTGCAGATGCTCACTGAGAACGTGCCCAACCTGCGAGGCGCAGCCCTGCCATACAGCTTAGGTTATGTGCCTGGTCCCTGGATGCAGTCGATACAGGTGAGCAAGGGAGCGTCGAGCGTGAAGAACGGATACGAAAGCACAACGGGTCAGATTAATATAGAGTTTCTGAAGCCGCAAGGCACCGATGGCGTGCGTGCGAACGTCTATCAGGACAGCGAACTGAAAACGGAGGTGAACCTCGACGGAAGCGTTCATCTCAACGAACGCCTTTCTACCGCAACACTTCTACACTTCGAGAACCGCCAGATGGACCACGACGGCAACGGCGACGGCTTCATGGATATGCCGAAGTTGCGCCAGTATAATGTGATGCACCGCTGGGCTTATGTGTCGCCACGCTGGATTAGTCAGCTGATGCTGCGCGGCTTGCACGACGAGCGCAATGGAGGACAGAGCCGCAAGCACTCGGCTACTTCTATGTCTGAACCTCTCTACACCACATCGGTGAAGACCAACCGCTACGAGGCACAGTGGAAGAACGGCTTTACGCTGAACGCCGACCATAACACATCCGTCGCACTTATGCTGCACGGATCATGGCACGATGCAGACAACGTGTTCGGTCACACCGAGTATGATGTCACCCAGAAGAACGGATATGCGCAGCTGATGTTCGAAACCGACATCACGGAGCATCACAACCTAAGCGTCGGCGCATCGCTCAACCACGACTATTACGACGAACGCTTCAATCCGTTGGGTGCACTGGCACGGGCTGAGAGCACGGTTTCTAAGGAGACCACACCGGGTGTGTATGCACAATATACATATAAGTTGGGCGAGAAGCTCACTGTTATGCCTGGCGTACGTTGGGACCATTCGAACCGTTACGGCGGTTTCTTCACGCCGCGTCTGCACGTAAAATACTCTCCGAACAGCATCGTCACACTCCGCACCTCGGTGGGCAAGGGCTATCGCTCGCCACATGCTCTGGCTGAGAACGTGTCGCTCTTGGCAAGTGGCAGAGAGATATTCGTCTCGCCCGACCTAAAGCAGGAGAAAGCATGGAACACGGGTGCTTCGTTGGGCTTCAACATACCGCTCTTCGGCAGAAATCTGGAGCTGAACGCGGAGTATTACTACACCGACTTCGTCCATCAGATGATAATGAACTTCGACGGAGCGAGTGGACAGCACACGCTTCGCTTCGAGAATCTCGACGGCAAGAGCTATAGTCACACATTTCAGGTTGATGCTACATACGCGTTGTTCAGCGGCATGACAGCCACAGCCGCCTTCCGTCTTAACGACGTGAAGTGCACCTACGACGGCAGTCTGCGACAGAAACCCCTCACTTCGCGCTACAAAGGCTTGCTCACGCTCTCGTACAAGACACCACTCGAACTATGGCAGTTTGACGTGACGGGTCAGCTGAACGGTGGCGGCGAGCTGTACGACCAGAGTAGCTATCCTGCCTACTTCCAGTTGCAGGCGCAGGTGACCAGGGAGTTCCATCGCTTCAGTCTGTACGTCGGCGGAGAGAATCTCACCAACTATAAGATTGACGACCCGATACGCCATGCACATCACCCGTGGAGTGCGGCGTTCGATGCCACACAAGTGTGGGGACCCGTTACGGGAGCGATGGCATACGTCGGAGTACGCTTTAAACTTGAAAAGTTATAGTAACCAAAATAAAATAATGATAATATGAAAAAGAATCTTTTAATGGCATTTATGCTCATGCTTGCTGGCAACAGCTTTGCGCAGACAGCAACCGACACATTGGTAGTAACAACGCAGCCGCAGATGCACTGTCAGAACTGCGAGAAAAAGATAAAGAGCAACATCCGCTTCGTGAAAGGCACGAAGAAAATCGCAACCTCTGTGGACGACCAGAAAGTGACAATCGTGTACGACGGCAGAAAAGCCAAGTACGACGACTATGTTGAGGCTTTCAAGAAAATAGGTTATGAGATAAAGAAGAAGTAAATATCCAGGGTTAGTGCCATACCTTTGTGAGCCATTTTCTAACGGGCACGTCTTATAGCTTAAGGCAGAGCCATGCCAGCACTATGCTGCTTGCTACCACCGCCAGAGCCACGTACCATGTCTCTTGCAGAGTGTACTGCTCGGTTTTGATGAGCCAACGGTAGAAGGCATACATCAGTGGGTAGTGGACAATATAGAGCGGATAAGAGATGTCGCCCAAAAAGCGGCAGATGCGTGTGGAGGCGGCATCTGTTGTCTTACCTGATGCGGCAAGCCACACTATCAAGGGGAAGATTGCGACGATGCATACGCTTTCGAACACACCATTCAGACTAAGCGTGCCAATGGTGTCGCCGAGCGAATAGCTACTATTTATATAAGGTACGTGGAAGAGTGCGAGTAGCACGGCGGCGCTTATCCAAAACGCACCACGCACGTTCTGGAAAGGCTTGAAGATGCGCGAAAGCAGCACGCCTGCGGTGAACGGGCTGAGCATTCGCAGCAATCCGCCGAGCACGTTCATGCTGTCTACAGTCCAGCCCACGCCGATAGACCCATAGCCCGACTGATTGGTGACGGCGAACCACGTCAGTGTGCAGCACAAAGCGACCGTCAGCAGGGAGAGCAGGCGTATGGAAAGTCGGCGTATGGCAAGCGCATACACGATGTTGCCGATATACTCGAAGAAGAGTGACCAGCACGGTCCGTTGAGCGGAAACATCTCGCCGTTGCCGCGCACCTCGCGTGGCATACCAGGTAGTGCCGGCAGCATCAGACAGCCACAGACGAAGGCAAGAAGTGTAAGCCCGAGAGTGGCGTGTGTGCCGTCCCAACGCTCCATGCCAGTAAGTAGGAAAGACACGGCACCGATGAGTGCGCCCATACACACCATTGGTTGCAGGCGTATCAGACGGCGACGGAAGAACCCGCCAGTGGTTAGTGTCTTGCCCCAACGACTGTCGTAGGCGTAACCCACTACGAAACCTGAGAGGATGAAGAAGAAGTCGACAGCGAGATAGCCGTGGTTGATGAAGTCGATGACGGGCTTGTTGCCGGCGAACTGGAAGCCTTCGAACACGTGATACCATACGACGAGCAGGGCGGCTACACCGCGCAGACCGTCGAGTAGGGCGTAATGAGGTTTGGAATTGTATGCTTGCACTATTTATATTTTATTTTGTTCCTTTTACGGGTCGCTAAATTACTAATAATTTTGCAATTTGGCAAGTGCTTTCGTAATACAGTCCATTAAGAGTTATGATATGTGGAAAAATTCCACACTGTGTAGACCGGTTTCTACACTTGTTGGATATGGTGTAAATAAGCAATCGGCTGGTTACGAGTGCTTTAAGATAAAATATGATGTGTGGCACGTAATTTGTCCCCTGTCTTGTTATTAATCAACAATAAATATATAAATCCCAGATATGAGACTGTTTTATACAAAGAGAGAATTGGCATTGAAGAAGAAAAGAACAGCACTTGCAGTATTATGCATCGCTTTGGTTATTGGAGTTTATCTGATAGCTACCCATCGTTCTGAACCCGAACCCGAACTTCCCACAGTGGTTGTTGCTCCGGCAACACAAAAAGACGTAGAGATTTACGGCGAATATGTAGGTCGTGTACGCGCTCAGCAGTTCGTAGAAGTGCGCGCTCGCGTTGAGGGCTATCTTGAGAAGATGCTGTTTGCAGAAGGTACTTATGTGAATAAGGACCAGGTGTTGTTTGTTATCAATCAAGACCAATACAAGGCTAAGGCAGACAAGGTGCGTGCGCAGCTGAAGAAGGATGAAGCGCAGGCGCTGAAGGCGAAGCGCGATTTGGAGCGTATCCGTCCGCTTTACAAGCAGAATGCTGCCAGCCAGCTCGATCTCGACAACGCCATTGCTGCGTACGAAACAGCTGTAGCCTCGGTGGGCATGAGCAAAGCCGACCTCGACCAAGCGGAATTAGAGTTAGGGCGTACTGTGGTGCGATCTCCGATTGCAGGACATATCAGCGAACGCCATGTAGACTTAGGCACTCTTGTCGGACCGGGTGCCAAGTCGCTGTTAGCGACTGTGGTGAAGAGTGACACCGTACTGGTGGACTTCAGCATGACGGCACTCGACTATCTGAAGAGCAAGGAGCGCAATGTGTTGCTCGGTCAGAAAGACGACACACGTTCATGGCAACCGAATGTAACCATCACCCTTGCCGATAACACGGTGTATCCGCACAAGGGATTGGTAGATTTCGCAGAACCTCAGGTAGACCCTCGCACAGGCACTTTCTCCGTACGTGCCGAGATGCCGAATCCTAACCGTGTGTTGCTGCCCGGTCAGTTTACCAAAGTAAAGCTGCTGCTCGATGTACGTGAGCACTCTATCGTGGTGCCCATGAAATCGGTTATTATAGAAAAGGGAGGAGCCTACATCTACGTAATGCGCCGCGACAATATCGTGGAACGCCGCTTCATAGAGCTTGGTCCGGAAGTTGGAAACCAAGTGGTAGTGGAACGAGGCTTGGCAGCCAACGAGAATATTGTGACCGAAGGCTTCCACAAGCTTACACCGGGTGTTAAGGTGAATCCCGTAAAGCCTACAGCGAACACAAACAGAAAATAACGTGCGAATATGAAAGTTAGTTTTTTCATTGACAGACCGATCTTCTCGGCTGTCATCTCCATATTGATAGTCATTGTCGGCATCATCGGTCTCACGATGTTGCCTATTGACCAATATCCGCAAATCACGCCACCCGTTGTGAAGATCGGAGCATCATATCCTGGTGCAAGCGCTCTGACCGTTTCGCAAGCCGTGGCTACGCCTATCGAGCAAGAGCTTAACGGTACTCCGGGTATGCTCTACATGGAATCGAACAGTACGAACACAGGCGGATTCTCTGCCACCGTTACTTTCGATATTAATAGCGATCCCGATTTGGCGGCAGTAGAAATACAGAACCGCATCAAGTTGGCAGAATCGCGTCTGCCAGCCGAAGTAGTGCAGAACGGCATTTCGGTAGAGAAGCAGGCACCAAGCCAGTTGCTCACTATCTGTCTTACCTCTTCCGACCCTAAGTTCGACGAAATCTACCTGAGCAACTTTGCTACGCTCAACGTGCTCGACCTGCTGCGACGCATCCCCGGCGTAGGTCGTGTGTCGAATATCGGCAGCCGCTACTATGCCATGCAGATATGGGTGCAGCCCGACAAGATGGCCAACTTCGGACTTACCGTAGCCGATATCCAGTCTGCCATAAAAGACCAGAACCGCGAGTCGGCAGCCGGAGTGTTGGGTCAGCAACCCATGAGCGGACCCGACATCACTATCCCCATCAGCACCAAGGGCCGTCTGTCTACCGTGAGCCAGTTTGAGGAAATCGTAGTACGCGCCAATCCCGACGGCTCAATCATTCGTCTGCGCGACGTTGCACGCATCTCGCTTGAGGCTTCGTCGTACAGCACAGAGAGCGGAATAAACGGCGGAAACGCTGCCGTACTGGGCATCTACATGCTTCCGGGTGCCAACGCCATGGAAGTGGCTGGCAAGGTGAAGGAAGCCATGAAGGAGATCAGTGCCAACTTCCCCGAGGGTCTCAGCTACGAAATACCGTTCGACATGACCACGTATATTTCCGAATCCATCCATGAAGTGTACAAAACCCTGTTTGAAGCCCTCGTTCTGGTTATCCTCGTGGTCTACCTCTCATTGCAGAGTTGGCGTGCTACGCTCATCCCGCTTGTGGCAGTGCCCATCTCGCTTATCGGTACGTTCGGCTTTATGCTTATCTTCGGCTTCTCGCTGAATATGCTTACCTTGCTCGGACTGGTGCTTGCCATCGGTATCGTGGTGGACGATGCCATCGTGGTGGTAGAAAACGTAGAACGCATCATGGACGAAGAGAACCTCTCGCCGTATCAGGCTACAAAGAAAGCCATGGAGGGATTGGTCGGTGCTATCATCGCTACCTCTTTGGTGTTGGCTGCCGTGTTCGTGCCCGTTAGTTTCCTGCCCGGCATCACCGGACTGCTGTATCGTCAGTTCACCATCACCATCGTGGTGTCGGTATTGCTTTCTACGGTCGTAGCTCTCACGCTTAGTCCCGTGATGTGTTCGCTCATTCTGAAGAAAGAAGACCCCAACAAGCGTAAGAACATTGTGTTCCGCCGCATCAACGACTGGCTGGGCGTGGGTACTAATAAATATGTGGTTCTTATCAAGCGCATCTTGCGCCATAAGCGTCGCGTGTTAAGCTCGTTTGGAGTAGTGCTTATCGCCATTCTTGTGCTGCACCGCATCATTCCTACCAGCTTCCTCCCAACCGAGGATCAGGGATACTTCCGTGTAGAACTGGAGTTGCCCGAAGGAGCTACACTTGAGCGTAGCCGTGTCGTAAGCGCCAAGGCGGTAGAGTACCTTATGTCTCTGCCGTCGGTCGATTATGTGCAGAGCGTAGTGGGCAGCAGTCCGCGTGTAGGAACCAGTCAGGCGCGTACCGACCTTACTGTTATCCTGAAACCGTGGGAAAAGCGAGGCGAACAGACTATTGATGCCATCATGGCGCAGGTAAAGAAAGAGCTTTCGGCTTACCCCGAATGCAAGGTGTATCTTTCCACTCCTCCCGTCATCCCCGGTTTGGGTAGTTCGGGCGGTTTCGAAATGCAGCTCGAAGCCCGTGGCGATGCCACCTTCGAACAGTTGGCTGCAGCTACAGACACTCTGCTCCACTACGCCCAGCAACGCAAGGAACTTTCAGGACTGTCGTCATCGCTTCAGGCAGAAATACCGCAGCTTTACTTCGACGTAGACCGCGACAAGGTGAAGTTTGCCGGCGTGCCGATGGCAGATGTATTCTCTACAATGAAGGCTTATACCGGATCGGTGTATGTGAACGACTTCAATATGTTCAACCGCATCTATCGTGTGTATATTCAGGCTGAAGCCAACTACCGCGAGCACAAGGACAATATCAACCTCTTCTTTGTGCGCGGAAGCGACAATGCGATGATTCCGCTAACCTCGCTCGGCACTACAAGATACACCACAGGTCCCGGTAGCATCAAGCGTTTCAATATGTTCAATAGCACCGTGATCAGAGGCGGCGCAGCCGAAGGATACAGTTCGGGACAGGCGATGCAAGCGATAGAAGAGATTGCCCGCAAGCATCTTCCAGAGAACATCGGTATAGAATGGAGCGGACTCTCGTATCAGGAGAAACAAGCCGGCGGACAAACCGCGATGGTGCTGGCATTGGTGTTCCTCTTCGTATTCCTCTTCCTGTCTGCACTCTACGAGAGTTGGACGGTGCCAATCGCTGTTCTCTTCACGTTGCCGATAGCAGCCTTAGGTGCTTACCTCGGTGTGTGGGCGTGCGGACTCGAGAACGATGTCTACTTCCAGATAGGTCTCGTGATGCTTGTCGGATTGGCTGCCAAGAACGCCATCCTGATTGTAGAGTTCGCCAAAGAGCAGGTAGACCGTGGGGTAGACGTGGTAGAAGCCGCGCTTCATGCGTCGCAGCTGCGTTTCCGCCCAATCCTAATGACCTCGTTGGCATTCATCTTAGGTATGCTGCCTATGGTCATAGCCAGCGGTCCGGGTTCAGCCAGCCGTCAAGCCATCGGTACCGGTGTGTTCTTCGGAATGATAGTAGCCGTAACCGTCGGAATACTCCTGGTGCCTTTCTTCTTCGTACTTATATATAAGATGAAGAACAAGGCAAAAGCCACCACCCTCCGCAAGCAAGCGTAATGTTGTTTATTATAAAAAGCGAACACAATGAAAAAGATACTATTCTATATGCTCGTCGTGGCAGGAAGTCTCAGTATGGCTTCTTGCCAGCTGGGCCAACACTATACACGTCCGGAGCTTAATCTGCCCGAACGGCTCTCTAAGGCTCCTCAGAACGATACGCTCACCATTGCCGATATGCAGTGGTGGGAGATGTACACCGATACCACTTTGCAGCAGCTCATCAGCAAGACATTGGAGCATAACAAGGACTTGCTGATTTCCAGTGCGCGTGTAAAGGAGTTGGCAGCCATGAAGCGCATCGATTGGGCAAACCTCTTTCCGCGCATAGACGCCAAAGCCTTTATAGAAAAGGAGGGCACCAACTATGGTGGCGATAATTATAAGAACAGCACCAAGCAGCATGCTAAGTTCATTGCTTCGTGGGAACTCGACTTGTGGGGCAACCTCCGTTGGGCTAAGGACAAGAGCATGGCGCAGTTCTTGGGAAGTATCGAAGCACAGCGTGCCTTGAAGATGAGCATCATCTCCGAAGTGGCGCAATCCTACTTCGAGTTGGTAGCCTTGGATAACGAACTGAAGATTGTGCGCCAGACCTTGAAAGCGCGCGAAGAAGGCGTGCGCCTCGCCAAACTGCGTTTCGAAGGCGGTCTTACTTCTGAGACATCGTATCAGCAGGCAAAGGTGGAATACGCCCGCACCGCTACACTGGTGCCAGAGCTGGAGCGTAAGATCTCTATTAAAGAGAACGACATCGCTTTCCTTGCAGGCGAATATCCGCAGGTGATACACCGCTCAATACTTCCCGAAGAAGTGAAGTTGCCCGAGTCGCTGCCCGTCGGGCTCCCCTCCACCTTGTTGGAGCGCCGCCCCGATGTGCGCGAAGCCGAACAACGTCTTATAGCAAGTAACGCCGCCGTGGGCATGGCATTCACCAACCTCTTTCCGCGCATCACACTTACTGCCAGTTACGGTTTGGAGAGCAAGGAAATGGGCGACTTCTTCAAGTCGCCCATCCACTACCTCAGTGCTAATCTTCTGGGACCGCTTTTTGCTATGGGTAAGAACCGCGCCATGCTGAAAGCACAGAAAGCTGCCTACGAGCAAGCCTGCTACGCATACGAGAAGGCTGTGCTTTGTGCTTTCAAGGACGCCCGCAACGCCATCGTCGACTTCAACAAGATTGAGGAGATCTACGAATCGCGTCGTGAGTTGGAGCGTTCGTCAAAGGTGGCTATGGAATTGGCACAGCTGCAGTACATCAACGGCGTAATCGGTTACCTTGATGTGCTCGATGCCCAGCGTAGCTACTTCGACGCGCAAATAGGTCTTAGCAACGCCATCCGCGACAAGCAAATCACCATGGTCAAGATGTACAAGGCACTGGGCGGAGGATGGTGAAAACACGCTTGTGTTCGTGCACATGTATTGATTTAAGTCAATAATAAGGCAAAAAATCGAATGTTTTGCTTTGATTGTTTGCGCAAACAGTAGATTGTTTATACCTTTGCATCGTCAAAAGATTAATAGATTGTTTAGGTTAGTAGTAATAGATTTAGGTTTTTAGTTATTAGGTTTAAGGTAACGATTGTTTAACAAGGTAGCCATGAAGGCTCGTGAGAATCTTCATTGATTACGAAATTTTTTCAAGTTAAACATAGTGACAGTGGCGCAGCTCGTTGAGAGTTGCGCCACTGTTTTTTTTATGCCTATGCGTCTGCAGCATAGGCTTGCACGTTCTAATTATACAATCCGATAAGCTGCGCGTTATGTGCTTTAGAAATTGATGCCGAACTGGGCGCAAAGGGCGCGCAGGGCGAAGAAGAGCATGGGCATGAAGAGGGCGGGCAGCAGATTGATGGTCTTGCAGTCTTTGATGTGCAGTATGCCTAAGCCGGAAGCGGTGATTAGTATGCCGCCGACGAGCGACACTTCGGTGATAAGTTCGTGGGAGATGAGCGACTGCGAGAGCAGTGCTATGCCGTAGATTGACGACATCCATACGAACACAGCGATGCCAGTGAGTGCTATGCCGAAACCATACGACGAGGCGAGTACCAAAACGGTGACGAAGTTGAGCGTGGCGGCAGTCATGAGATAGGTGTTGTCGTCGTAGAGTGCGCTCATCACGGGACCCATCATAGCGAGTGTGCCGACACAGCAGAGTAGAATGGCGGTGGTGATGCCTTCGGCAAGGTTGCTGCCTGAGATGCTACGCGTGGCGCGATCCATGTGTTGATCCATTTTGAGAAGTGTGCCGATGAGTCCGCCAATCGACAGGCAGAAGATGAAGAGCACGGGGTATTCTGACTTCTGCATACTTTCCATCGCAACATTCGCACCTAAGGTGATGGCGCAAAGTCCCATTGCGGTGTTGAGGACGTTGACATACTTCTCGCTGATGCCTCGCTGAAACAAGGCTCCGATGGCACTGCCTATGATGATGGCTACGGCGTTGATGATGATTGCGTACATATTTTGGGGGTGGGCTAATAGATTTTGGTTAAACGATTATGTAAGTGCAAAAATAATATGAATGTGCCAAATCGCCAAATTTTAGAACACAAAAATCGCTTTCAGGGTCTTTTGAATACGAAAAAAGTCCTATAAAGGCTTTGTGCATGGTTGCACATTGTCTTTATAGGACTGTGTTTGTTGTTGGAGCAGTTCTTGCTCGGTTGGTGCACTTCTTGCTCTGGCAAGCGGCAAAGCCGAGCGGAGACAAGTGCACCCCCTAAAGTGCACCCCCTGAGGTTACTTCTGGATGTCCCAGCCTACTGCTGATGCACCGAGCACGGCTGCAGAAGAGCCTTCGAGAGCACTTACGAGGAACTTAGCCTTGCCCTTGAAGATGTTGAGCACATTCTCGTCGTATGCCTTCTTGATCGGGTCCATGATAAGAGCACCTGCCTTTGTCAGACCACCGAAGAAGATGAATGCTTCTGGTGAAGAGAAGGCTGCGAAGTTGGCGCATGACTCGCCGAGCAGACGACCAGTGAACTCGTAGATGTCGAGAGCAATCTTGTCGCCCTTGGCAGCAGCCATCGACACGTCGTAAGAAGTGATCTTCTCTGGGTCGAGTTCGCGGAGGAGTGACGGCTCGTCGCTGTTAGCGAGGAACTCGCGTGCTGAGCGTGCTACGCCAGTAGCCGAGCAGTAGGTCTCGAGGCAGCCCTTGCGTCCGCATCCGCAGTCGCGTCCGTTCTCCTTCACGATAACGTGACCGAGCTCGCCGGCGAAACCATCGCAACCGTAAACGAGCTGTCCGTTCACTACGATGCCAGAGCCGACGCCTGTGCCGAGAGTGATGACGATGAAGTTCTTCATGCCGCGAGCTACGCCGTAGGTCATCTCGCCGATGGCTGCTGCGTTAGCGTCGTTGGTAAGTGCTACTGGAATGCCGAGTTTGTCGCTGAAGAGCTTAGCCAAAGGCACTACACCGTCGCGTCCCCACTCAAGATTCGGAGCGAACTCGATGGTGCCGTTGTAGTAGTTGCCGTTAGGAGCGCCGATACCCATAGCCTTGATCTTGCTGATGCCGCCTACCTGGTCGATGATGATCTGCAGAGCCTCTACAGCTGCGTCTACGTAAGCCTGAACATTGTTGCCATATCCCTGGGTCTTGATGGCTGTGGTAGCTTTGATTTCACCACGGCTGTCAACGATACCAAACACAGAGTTTGTGCCTCCGAGGTCCAAACCGATTACATACGGTTTCAATAAATCTTCTGTCATTTTTGTTTTTATTTAGTAAATTAATAGAATAGTTGACGAGTTGACGAGTTGACAAGTTGCTCGTAAGCCAGTTGACAAGTTAACAAGTAAACGAGTGTTTTGTCTATGGGCAAAGGTATTAAAAATGTCTTAATCGCACAAAGTTTTAACACTAAAATTTGCCTATATCGCATAAAATTCGCAATTTTGCAATTGTTATGCACTTTCCAATTCAATTAGATATTTTAGACTTTGTATTCCATGGAATACTGATTGGCATCATGGCATCGGCTCCGATGGGTCCGGTGGGGGTGCTTTGCATACAACGAACTCTGAATAAAGGTCGCTGGTATGGTTTTGTTACGGGTATCGGTGCTTGTATCAGCGACTTTATATATGCGTTGTTTACGGGTGTCGGTATGAGTTTTGTCATGGATCTTGTGAGCAACGAGCGTACGCGTTTTCTGCTTCAGATAAGTGGCAGTATTGTATTGCTGTTGTTTGGCATCTACTGCTATCGCTCAAACCCGACGAAGAATATTCATCGGAGCAACAAACCGCAGAAAGGCACGCTGATGCACAACTGCTTCACGGCGTTCTTGGTGACACTCTCCAATCCGCTTATCATCTTCCTCTTCATCTTCCTCTTTGCTCAGTTTGCCTTTGTGGTGCCGAAGCGTCCGTTGGAGATGTCTATAGGTTATGCAAGCATAGTGTTTGGCGCTATGCTGTGGTGGTTTGGTCTGTCGTGGCTCGTAGACAAGGTGCGCGGAAAGTTCGACCAGAGCGGCATCCTCATCATCAATCGTGTGGTGGGCTGCATCGTGGTCATCTTCTCGCTGATTATGCTCCTTGGCACGGTGTTCAATCTGTATAAGCTGCCGTATTAAGAAGCCCCTCCCAACCCTCCCCCATAGGGAGGGCTTAGCATGGTTTTATTAAAGGGGCTTAGCAAGGCTTAAAGAGGCTTACAACGGCTTAGTTATAGTAAGAAAAAGCTAACAATATGTTTATTTCTCAAGAATTAAGAAAGAAGAGCACGGCGGAGTTCGTGCTCTATATGTGGCAGGTGGAGGATATTATCCGCGCCTATGGCTGCCAGCTGTCGCGCATCAAGAACGAGTACATCGCGCGCTTCGCTGACTATACCGAAGAGCAGCGTGCGGAGATGGTCGACTGGTATGGTGCTCTCATCACTATGATGAACTCGGAAGGTAAACGCGAGGGCGGCCATCTCGCCATCAACCAGATTGTTGTGAAGGACATGAACGACCTGCACAACCAGCTGCTGCAAAGCTCGCGCTTCCCGTTTTACAACGCCGAGTACTATCGTGTGTTGCCGTTCATCGTGGAGCTGCGCAACAAGGGCGACAAGGACGTGAACGAGGTGGAGACCTGCCTCAATGCGCTATACGGCACAATGATGCTGCGCCTGCAGCACAAGACGATAAGTCCCGACACGGAGCACGCCATCAAGGAGATTTCAACCTTCCTCGGTATGCTCAGCGACTATCACATCAAGGACAAGACTGAGGGTCTCAAGTTTGACGACGAGGAGATTTAAAAGTAAAAAAGTAAAAGGGTAAAAAAGTAAAAGGGTAAAAAAGTCTGCTCCTCGGCTTAGAAAGGCATAAAGAGGCTTAGTTCGGCTTATCCCTATCTGAAACCCAATTAAAGAAAAGTATGAATCAAGAAATAGAACGCAGGCGAACATTCGCCATCATATCACACCCTGACGCCGGTAAGACAACGCTCACCGAGAAGTTTCTTCTCTTCGGTGGACAGATTCAGGTGGCAGGTGCAGTTAAGAACAACAAGATACGCAAGAGTGCTACGTCCGACTGGATGGAGATAGAGAAGCAGCGCGGTATCTCGGTGTCAACATCAGTTATGGAGTTCGACTACGAAGGCTACAAGGTGAATATCCTCGACACTCCGGGTCACCAGGACTTCTGTGAGGATACCTACCGCACGCTTACAGCTGTCGACTCTGCCATCATCGTGGTCGACGGAGCGAAAGGTGTGGAGACACAGACACGTAAGCTTATGGAGGTGTGCCGTATGCGCAACACCCCCGTAATCATCTTCATCAACAAGATGGACCGCGAGGGTCGCGACCCGTTCGACTTGCTCGACGAGCTGGAGGAGGAGTTGCAGATCAGCGTGCGCCCGCTCTCATGGCCTATCAATATCGGTGCCAAGTTCAAGGGCGTGTACAACATCTTTGAGCAGAAGCTCGACCTCTTCAAGCCCGACAAGCAGCGCGTGACGGAGAAGGTGGAGGTGGACATCAACTCGCCGGAACTCGACGCACAGATCGGCGAGCAGGATGCGCAGCAGTTGCGCGACGACCTCGAACTCATCGACGGCGTATATCCGGAGTTCGACGTAGAGACATACCGCTCGGCAGAGGTGGCACCAGTATTCTTTGGCTCGGCACTCAACAACTTCGGTGTGCAGGAGCTGCTCAACTGCTTCATCAAGATAGCTCCGTCGCCACGCCCCACAAAGGCAGAGGAGCGCATGGTAGACCCCGAAGAACCTAAGTTTACTGGCTTCATCTTCAAGATTACTGCCAACATCGACCCCAACCACCGCTCATGTATCGCTTTCTGCAAGGTGTGTAGCGGTAAGTTCGAGCGCAACAAGCCCTATCTGCATGTGCGTCAGGGCAAGACATTGCGCTTCTCTTCGCCCACACAGTTCATGGCTCAGCGCAAGAGCACCATCGACGAGGCATGGCCGGGCGACATCGTTGGTCTGCCCGATAACGGCATCTTCAAGATTGGCGACACGCTCACCGACGGCGAGAAGCTTCACTTCCGCGGACTGCCCTCGTTCTCACCAGAGATGTTCAAGTACATTGAGAACGACGACCCGATGAAGGCAAAGCAGCTTGAGAAGGGCATCAATCAGCTCATGGACGAAGGCGTGGCACAGTTGTTCGTCAACCAGTTCAACGGTCGCAAGATTATAGGCACCGTGGGCCAGCTCCAGTTCGAGGTTATTCAGTACCGTCTTGAGAACGAGTACAACGCCAAGTGTCGTTGGGAGCCAGTACACCTGCACAAGGCGTGCTGGATAGAGAGCGACGATGCAGAAGAGCTGGATCAGTTCAAGAAGCGCAAGTATCAGTACATGGCTAAGGACCGCGACGGTCGCGATGTGTTCCTTGCCGACTCTGGCTACGTGCTCTCGATGGCGCAGCAGGACTTCAAGCACATTAAGTTCCACTTTACAAGCGAGTTCTAATCTGATATGGAAACAAAAGACAGAGAGCACCGCATCTACTTCGTAACGCTCATGGGCAGCGTTGTGAACGTGGTGCTGTTGGTGTTCAAGTTCATGGCAGGCATCCTGGGTGGCTCGGCAGCTATGATAGCCGATGCCGTGCACTCCTTGTCCGACTTCCTTACCGACATCGTAGTGGTGTTGTTCGTGAAGATAAGCTCAAAGCCAGAGGACAAGGACCACGACTATGGTCATGGTAAATACGAGACACTCGCCACATCTTTTATAGGTGTGGCGTTGCTCTGTGTCGGACTATACATATTATATAGTGGCTCCTACCGCACGTGGGCAGCATTCAACGGTGCTCCGATCGAACAACCGGGCATCGTAGCCTTGTGGGCGGCACTCTTCAGCATTATGCTGAAGGAGTGGACCTACCGCTTCACCGTCAAGGTGGGCAAAGAGGTGCAGTCGCAGGCGGTCATAGCCAACGCATGGCACCACCGTAGCGACTCGCTCTCCTCCATAGGCACAGCCATAGGCATCGGCGGAGCCATCTTCCTCGGCAAGGAGTGGGCGGTGCTCGACCCGATAGCCGCCGTTGTGGTGAGCATCTTCATCATACGCACGGCAGCCATGCTCGTGAGCGGTGCGCTCGACGAATTGCTCGAGAAGAGTCTGCCCGACGCAGAGGAGCGGCAGATAGCAGAGATTGTGCAGAGCGAGCCCGAGGTGAGCGGAATGCACCATCTGTGCACACGTCGCATCGGCAGTCGCATAGCCATAGAGATGCACCTGCGTATGCCGGGCGACATCTCGCTCAACGAGTCGCACGCCCACGCCACGAACATCGAGCGCAAGCTGCGCAGCCATTTCGGCGAGCGCACGCACATAAACATTCACGTTGAACCACTAAAGTGAACAGTAGGGGGAAGGATGCGGTATTTCCTATGTTTTATACATCTATCCCTAATATATTAAAACCTAAGCAGTATGGACAAATCAACAGACAAACAACCTCTTACTCCCGAACTTGAGGCACGTGTGCAGCGTGCGGTGGACAACTTCATGCAGGGCTACGGCTGCTGCCAGTCGGTTGTGGCTGCCTTCGCCGACTTATATAACCTCGACGACACGATGGCGAAGCGTATTGCGGCAGGCTTCGGTGGCGGAGTAGGGCGTATGCGCATGATGTGCGGTGCCGTCTCGGGCATAGTTATCCTCGCCGGACTCGACCGCGGACAGATTGACGGTGCCGACCGCAAGGGCAAGTCGATGTGCTATAAGGTGGTGCAGGAACTGCTCGACGAGTTTAAGGCGCAGAACGGATCGGTAGTCTGTGCCGAGCTGCTCGGACTGAAGGGGCATGAGAAAGCGCAGTCGAGCTACGTTGCCTCGCCACGCACAGCCGAATACTACAAGACACGCCCGTGTGCAGCAAAGGTCGAGAGCGCAGCACGCATCTTCGCCGAATACCTTATGAATTATTAATTTTTAATTATTAATTATTAATTATTAATTGGCGGCTTCCCCGATGAGGAATTGTTCAATTTTGAATTAGCAAAGCCTTAGAAAGGCTTAAAGAGGCTTAGTTCGGCTTAAACGCTCCCTGAAGTTCGACTTAAACGCTCCCTGAAGTTCGGCTTAAACGCTCCCCCCTAAAAAGACCGCTCTCCAAGAAAAACAATCTACAGAAATAAAAACAATGAACAGCAAATCTATTCTTTCTCTTGCAGCCCTCTCCTGCGTTACGGCAGCGTACGCCCAGCAGCAGAAGGCGCAGCAGCACCCTAACATTGTTTACATCATGTGCGACGACCATGCCTACCAATGCATCAGCGCATACGGCAGCGCACTCTCAAAGCTCGCACCGACCCCGAATATCGACCGTCTCGCCGAGCGTGGTATGCGCTTCGACCGTGCCTTCGTCGAGAACTCGCTCTCTACGCCGTCGCGCGCCTGTCTTATGACCGGTCAGTACAGCCATCAGAATGGTCAGCGTCAGCTGGGCGAGGGCATCGACACCACGCGCACGTTCTTCACCGAACTGCTGCAGAAGGCAGGCTATCAGACAGCCGTTGTGGGCAAGTGGCACATGGGTTGCGACCCGAAGGGCTTCGACTACTATCATGTGTATAACGACCAGGGACAGTACTGGAATCCGCAGTATCGTGGCACCGACACCAACAACGAGTTCGTCGTGGAGGAGGGCTACTCTACAGACCTTACCACCGACCACGCACTCAGCTTCATCGAGCACCGCGACCCGTCGAAACCCTTCTGTCTGCTTCTGCACCACAAGGCACCGCACCGCAACTGGCAGGCAAACCTGAAATATCTCGGTATGTACGACGACGTTGAGTTCCCGATGCCGGAGAACTTCTACGACGACTATGCTACGCGCGGCTCTGCCGCTCGCACGCAGAAGATGTCCGTCACGCGCGACATGCGTTGGGAGCAGGACTTCAAGGTGCCCGAGATGCTCGACCTCAACAATCCCGACAGCAAGGACTCGTACAACGCTCTAATGGGCGAGATAAACCGCATGACTCCAGAACAGCGCTCGGCTTGGGGACGCTACTACTTCCCGCGCAACCGTCGTCTGCTCGAGGCGCAGCTCAAGGGCAAGGACCTCGACAACTGGAAGTATCAGGTGTACATACGCGACTATATGTCCGTGATAGCAAGTGTTGACGAGAGCGTGGGCCGTGTGCTCGACTATCTCGACAAGAACGGACTCACCGACAACACGATGATTGTCTACACCTCCGACCAGGGCTTCTACATGGGTGAGCACGGATGGTTCGACAAGCGTTTCATGTACGAGGAGTCGCTACGCACTCCGCTCATCGTGAGCTACCCGGGTCACACCAAGCCGGGTTCGGTATGCAACCGCCTTGTGCAGAACATCGACTATGCGCCTACGTTCCTCGCTCTCGCCGGCGTTCAGCAGCCGAAGGACATGCCGGGACGTTCGCTCGTGCCAGTACTCACCAACGGCGACAACGTGAAGAATTGGCGTCAGAGCATCTACTACCACTACTACGACTATCCGACGTACCATATGGTACGCAAGCACGACGGTGTGCGCACCGAGCGTTATAAGCTCATCCACTTCTACGGCAAGGGCGGTCTCGACGCTGTGTCTGAGAACAAGTATCAGAACGTGCCGGGCACACGCGAGTATGGCACGATGAAGGGATTGGAGTCGATAGGCTACTTCGAACCGAAGGATGAGGCTGTAGACTACTGCGAACTCTACGACTTGCAGGCTGACCCGCATGAGCAGAACAACATCTTCGGCAAGCCGGGTACGGAAAAGATTATGAAGCAGTTGCAGCGCGAACTTGATAAATACAGAAAGACACTCGCTGTGGACGAATATTAGAAAAGTAAAAGAGTAAAAGAGTAAAAGAGTAAAAAGGAGCCCCTCCCAACCCTCCCCATCGGGGAGGGCTTAGAGGACCTAAAGTGGCTTAGTTCGGCTTATCCTTTTTACTTTTTTACTCTTTTACTTTTTTACTTTTAATAGTTAATCTTCATTCCGACATAGTAGCTTCTTGGCAGCGATGGACCATAGATGTAGCCGGAGTCGCGGTTCCATCCCTTGTCGAAGTCCTTTTGGTAAGAATTGGTGATGTTCTGCACACCGCCATTCACCTGAAGTGTGAGATACTTGTAGACGGGGAAGTCGTATGCCAACTTGAGATTTACCTCCATGAATTTGGGAGTGTTTACTGCCACGGGTGCTTCAACCCCCGAGCCTGCAGCGTGACCAACGAGCATACTGCCAGTGTAGTTTCCTGTTACGGAAGCCGTGAAACGCTTCACGGGTGTGAAGGAAGCTGTGAAGTAGCCGTATGTGTTTGGCGTGCGCATCATCTTCTTGTACTTCTGTTCCGGCACCTCATCGTTCCAGGCAATAGCCTCGTCGTAGTGGCTTTGCTGCAAAGTGAGTCCGGCTTGCAGCATGAACCATCGTGTGAACATAGCCTTTCCTTCGATGTTCAGTCCGAATACCTTCGCACCATAAGCATTGTAACGCTCCTGCACGGTGTTGCCCTGTGCATCGGGTTGGTCGAGCTTGCGAAGCGCAAACACATTGTTCAAGTCGGTGTAGAAGCCTTCTATCAGGAGGTTGGTCTGTACGGAGCCGAAATTATGATACAAGTCGGCTGACAGGCTGAAGCTGTTTGATCGCTCCTCCTTCAAGTTGTTAGCCAATACCGTAACCAGACGTTCGCCACCCACAACGCCCACATGCAAGTCTTCGTCGAATGCTTGCGGTGCTCTAAATCCTCCGGCATAGGTAAGGCGGAGGTTTATGTTCTCCGTAGGGTTGAAGCGGAGGTTGGCACGCGGACTGAATATCATGCGTTTCACTAAGTTGTGCTTATCCGCTCTGCCGCCCAAGAGCAGACTCCACTGCTTGTTCTTCCACTCGTTTTGGAAGAAGAAACTACCGATGTGCACGTCTTGCTTGAAATTGCGGTTGTAGCCGAGGATTACGTCTTTCAAACCGTCATAGTTGTACTCTGCACCGAGAGTCAGGTCGGATGGCATGAAGAGCAATTTCTTAAACGAGTGGACGTACTGCGATCCTACGACGTATGTGAAGTCATGAGTGTTGCCGTATGCCTTTGTAGCGGCTTGTATGTCTTCTTCGGTTCCCTCTCCGATGCCGCCATAATAGCTCTTTCGTGATGTGGTTTGGAACGAGAAGTAAGCCGACAGGCGGTTCTTCTCGTCTGGCGAGTAGAAGTTGTACGTGAGTCCGCCGCCCTGTATGTTGTGCTCCACCTGCTCGGTGATGTTCGCCTCGTGAGAAGGCAGATCGAGTTTGTTGCCGCCGCGGCGGAACTCATGTATGCCATGATACTGAAGACTCAGCTTGGAGTGGGGGTTAAGTCGGAGGTAGGAGTTAAGGCCGAAAGTCTGGCTCTTCAGTTCGGGCAGTTCGGTGTATCCGTCGCCGTCGTGGTCGTAGCCCTGGCGTGTGCGTGTTTGTCCGTAGGCATATACGCCAGCCTTGTTGTCGTCGGTAACCAGAGACACGTTTCCGGTCGTTACGTTATCGAACGAGTTGGCACCACCCTGCGCCATGAATGTGTGTCCGAAGGATGCCGAATTGCGTATGGGCTCCTTTGTGATGATGTTGATGGTTCCGCCGATAGCGGATGCACCGAAGAGAGCGGAGCCTCCGCCGCGCACCACCTCTACACGATCTATCATGTTGGTAGGTATCTGTTCCAGACCGTACACACCGTTGAGCGAAGAGAATATGGGGCGCGAATCGACCAATATCTGCGAGTAGTGTCCGTCCAAGCCGTTTATTCTTACCTGTGTGAAGCCACAGTTCTGACAATCGTCTTCTGTGCGTACACCGGGTTGGAAGTTGAGTCCCTTAGCCAGACACGTCGATTGGGTGATATCAAACATTTTGCTGCCAATCACGCTCACCAAGTTCGGAGCCAATCGGCGTTTTGTTTCGCTGCGGTTGGCTGAAACAACGACCTCGTCAAGCGCAACGTCGTCGGTGAGAAGCTCAAAGTTGAGTTCCTGAGTGGCATCCTTTTTTATCGTTATTGTTTTCTCGACGGGCTTGAAGCCCATGCACTTTACCTCAAGAGTGAATTTTCCCTCAGGCAAGTTCTTAAGAAAGTAGTGTCCCGTCTTGTCTGTAGTACAGCCTATTGTTGTACCTTTGATATGGATGGTGGCGTAGGCAATGTGTTCGCCACTCTTTCTGTCGACCACATGTCCGTAGACGTTAGCATCGGTAGGCGTGGGCGTGTGTTCTGCACTGTTATCCTTCACTTCAACACGTGTTGTGTTTTCGTTATCCTTTACTTCGACTGCATTAGCAGCAAATGACACTGTCAATGCACCGGTGAGGAGCATCAACTGATAATTCTTTGATCTCATTTTGCTTTGTCTTTTAAAATTTAGTGTTACGTAAAAATGTTATTTCAGCATTTGAGTTGCAAAGTTATTTACTTTTGTAGATATATGAAATACCTAATGTTTGTGTTTTGTGTGATGTTCGGTTCGCTCCGATACCCATAAATGATTATTCGAATGGTTGTTTGATGGGGTTTGATAATATATATAATGTATATGTGGCGTTGAGTCATCAAAAGTAGGTAGTGGTATGTGCTAACTTTCTTTACTATATTTTAGGTATTGCCTGCTTTTTTTCTTCAAAGTACCTTTGCAGTCGTGAAAATTATATAATTAAAATGAAGAAATCTACAATCGTTTCTATGGCGTGTGCAGCGATGGCAGTATGCAGTCCGCTCGCAGCAAACGCGCAGACAGTGGCTGCCGACAGTGTGATGCAGCACGCCAAGGGTTCCCGACTGAGTGTTGGTGGATATGGTGAAGTGGCTTACAGCCGTAACTTCTACAGCGACAGTGGCAACCGCTACAGTTCGGCTAAGCTACACAAGAACGACCCCAGTCACGGACGTTTCGACATACCGCACGCTGTTATCTACTTAGGTTATGACTTTGGCAAGGGCTGGACGTTGGGCACGGAGATTGAGTTTGAGCATGGCGGTACAGGTTCGGCTATAGAATATGAGGCAGAGGAGTCTATCGAGTTTGAGCAGGAGCAGGAGCGCGGTGGCGAAGTGGAGTTGGAGCAGTTCTGGATTCAGAAGTCGTTCGGACGCTTTGCCAACATACGTGCCGGCCACATCGTCGTGCCCGTAGGTCTGACCAACGCCTACCACGAGCCGCTCAACTTCTTCACCGTCTATCGTCCGGAAGGCGAAAACACCATTCTGCCTTGCACATGGCATCAGACCAGCGTTTCGTTCTGGGGCCATGCCGGCGACTTCCGTTACGAATTGCAGATGATTGCAGGTCTCGACGCATGGCAGTTCTCGCGCGACAACTGGATTAAGCCCGGCACTACGAAGCCCTTCGAGTTTGAGGTGGCTAACAAGTACGGCTTTGCAGCGCGTGTGGACAACTACACGGTGCCCGGCTTGCGCTTGGGCGTGAGCGGCTACTTCGGACAGTCGATGCACAACGCCGTTCCGCACGACATGGAGAAGGGCAACAACAAGCGCATCAAGGGCAACATCTATCTCGGTGCGTTTGACTTCACATACAACGCCCACAACTGGGTAGCACGCGGCAACGTCGACTATGGATATGTTAGCAACGCTAAGGAGATTAGCGCTATGCGCAAGCCTAACACACAGTACGTGAAGCCATACCAGTCTAATCAGGTGTTCGGCTCGCACGCCATCGCCACAAGTGTCGAAGTAGGCTACGATGTATTCTCGCAGATTGAGAAGTTGCGTGCAGCTCGTCAGAAGATGTACGTCTTCGGTCACTTCGAGTACTACAACTCATGTCTCGGTGGTTCGAAGGAGTACACAAGCAAGAAGATTTTTGCAGGTGGCATCAACTACTATCCCTTGCCACAGGTCTGCGTGAAGGCAGAATACAGCTATCGCAAGTTCAAGCAGCAGTACAACGACGAGCCGGCTCTGAACATAGGCGTTGCATATCAGGGACAATTCCTTTAAAAGTAAAAAAGTAAAAGAGTAAAAAAGTAAAAAGATTTTCTTTGTGTAGCCCTCGTCATAGAGAGGCTTATCAAGGCATAAAGAGACTTAAAAAGAATAAAGTTCCTATAGTAATAATAATTAAACATCAAAGACACAATGAAAAAGTTTCAACAGTTAGTAATGGCGTTCCTCGTTGGAGTCGTATCGTTCGGTTTTACTGCATGTAGCGAAGATAATAGCGAGCCGCAAGATTTCCAGCTTCCGGAGGTTGGTCAGGCAACAGTGAGCGTAAACTCTTCGGACAAAGCGATGCAGAAGGTGGCGAAGGTTTACGTCGACCAGGTTGTTTACCCAACATACAAGGCACTCGCTGCAAACGCACGCACCCTCTACACCACGACAGCTGCTCTCTACAGCGCTGCTGAGGCAGGCACAATGACTCAGGCGCAGATTGACGCTGCTTGCGAAGCCTTCAAGGACACACGTCGCGAGTGGGAGCGCAGCGAGGCTTTCCTCTACGGTTCGGCTTCAGACAACGAGCTCGACCCGCACATCGACTCATGGCCTCTCGACCACAAAGAACTTGAGAACGCCCTCAAGAACCCTACACTTGTAGCTGGCTTCAAGGGCAGCGACCCGGCTAAGTTCGTGTCAGAGAACAACAGCCACTTCCAGTCGGTACTCGGTTTCCACGGCATGGAGTTCGTTCTGTTCCGCGAAGGCAAGAACCGCACCGTAGAAGCACTCAAGGCTAACGAGAAAGAAGAAGGCATGACCTCAGTAAAGGGCATTGACGAACTCGCATTCCTCCAGGCTGTAGCAGCCGACGTGCGCAACATCACCGCACTTCTCGAGTTCACATGGATGGGCAGCGCAGCAAGCAACGAGACAAAGAGCGTGCTCAGCAACGCAAGCTACGTCTTCTCATCGCTCCGCAACAACGGTTTGGCAGCCAACGGCACAATGTGCTACGGTCAGTTCCTGCTTTCTCCGTCTGTAACAACGGGCTACAACTCATGGCAGGGCACAATCCGTCAGATTTTCGTAGGCGGTTGCTCTAACATCTGCGCAGAGGTTGCCGACCAGAAGCTCGGTCAGGCTTACCGTACAGCTACCGGTTCGGCCTCAGCAGAAGACTCTCGCGACTATATCGAGTCGCCTTACAGCCACCGTTCGTTCATAGACTATCAGGATAACATCTACTCTATCAAGAACACGCTTTACGGTACACGCGACGTAAACGCAACAGCTCCGGCAGAGCACTCGCTCCTGAACCTGCTCAAGGCTATGAACTACTCTGGTCTGAACGACTTGACAGCGGCTCTCAATAAGGCTATTCAGTCACTTGAGACAGCCAAGAACAGCGGCAAGTCGTTCGTTGAGGCTCCTGGAGCCCAGCACGTGAAGGACTGCATCGACGCTGTTTCGGCTCTCGACGAGGAGCTGAACAAGGCTGGCGACTGGGTGAACAAGCAGGACGCGCTCTAAGCGCCCTGCCTTGTTAGGCAGTTTAGAAATACAAAACCAAGGCTTTTTAAAATCAATAGTTCGTTAAAATTTGAGATAATGGCTAAGCAGCTTTACGTTGCCAG